>Ga0307514_10000235_pt1 | contig 143899 bp, 127 predicted proteins | sample 16_EM_MG_FD_203088 | JGI IMG/M metagenome (GOLD analysis project Ga0307514, IMG submission 203088) | Populus trichocarpa ectomycorrhiza microbial communities from riparian zone in the Pacific Northwest, United States - 16_EM | ecosystem: Host-associated > Plants > Roots > Unclassified...
AGCAGCGCGTGTTGACAATGCTATTCTTCTTGACTATTTGACCTCCGAAGTGGCGCTTGAGGAACCTGAGATCGGAAGCACTGACTCAAACATCCCGATAGACAACAATTGCACGGATGACGAACTATATTTCGGGATGCCAGAGGGCAGCGGGGATTTCGAAGATGAAGGTGACAAAAGCGATGCCATCCCCACCGCCAGCCGGCGACGACGGGCCACTACTGAACTCGAGAAGTTTGACCTGGGAACCAGTGACGTCGACGGGTATGAGGGCGAGGATGGCGATGATGCGGATGCAGATGAGGAGGAAGAAGCATCACAAGCCGAGGATGGATCAACGCAGAATGTAGAGGACTGAGGGCATAGTAGGTTTGACCTGGGAACCAGAGATGTCGACGGGTATGAGGGCGAGGATGGCAACGATGCGGATGAGGAGGAAGAACCATCGCAAGCTGATGATGGATTAACGCAGAATGTGGAGGACTGAGGGCATAGTACTAGAGAGTGTGAAGATTGGACAGTATATTTCAGACATGTAAAATACGATAATGACGAAGCAAATGCAACAGCAAGCGATGTATCCGAAGTGAAGACTGTATTGCAATAAGTGACAAATCTCAAAGCTAAACATAAATGAGAGTGCGGCATGTGGCTATCGGCCGAACATAGGCATAAACATCGCCAGGCATTGTGTAAACGGCTACTGCATAACTGCAACCCCTGCGAAGAGTGTAACATACTTCTCGTTCTGATGGTGCGTATACGTCACCACATTCCGGACGCAAAGTAAAGGAAGCCTGACGCCGGAGCGGCGAGCATAATATACAATGCGACGCGTCACAAGAATAAGAGGCATGGTATAATAGCCGCCGCAATAGAGGTATGCAACGCGACCCGTCGCGTCTGATTCTCCGTCAGAGGGTACGAGGTTCCGCCAGAGCCGTCAGAGCCGTCCGGAACACCCGGGTGTTTCAGACGGAAACTAGAGTTGTTGCTGATGACACCGGCAAGTTTAGAGTCCCCCCAGAGTTTGGGCCAGGAGTTGGAGTACAACATAAGTGCGACACAAGAAATATCAATAATACAGGTAATAATGCATGCACAGATGTATTTCATCATCTCGACATAGATCTTCCTTCATCTTCACCAGACATTCAAGCTAGAGAGATTGCCAATATTTACAGGACGATATGCCGAAAGATTCACTAAACTGGTACGGACCCAGCGATGGCGCAGTCACACAATGGTTAGGGCAGCATTGATCAGAAATTCTTTGATTACGTCCGGAAGGTGCTGATAGAGCAGCCTGACAATTCTTTTAATTGTCTCACCTGCTTTGTTGCTGCTACTGAAGCTTCCATACAATTAACAGCTGTTCTGCCTGAGAGCAGGTCTGCCATCACCAGTAGCAGCCAGCCTGTCCTTTGCAGCGACCGCAACAGCAACAGTGACAACATCACCAACAGCAACAACATCAACAACATCAACAACATCACAAACATCACCAGCATTGAGAAGACCGGATGACCCAATGGAAGTACGATTGCAGAGGGTGTGATGTCACTTGGAGGTAAGGAATTGTGTCAGTGATCAGATTTAGGTTTTGCATTGAGTGCAATTGTAATAAAGATTTCGTTGATATATCATAATAGTAGTAAGTCTAATAGTACTGATGATTTACTGAAATCTGAGTGCAAACATGTCACAACATAATCACAATGATGCATAACCCTCCTGTGACAGTTAAACAACTGAAAGAAACTGAATGATCTTGTATCAACAACTTATATTTCATCAAGCACTTCCTGATGGTAACGATTATTGGTCAAATTAAGCCATGAGTGACTTTCAAAACAAGAACAATATGGTTCATAAAATGTATGAAGTGATGACTATATTGATCACAAGGACAGCTGAAATTCCGCGATGTAGGAATATTATGAGAGATGATCTGTGAAATTGCCAAAGGATGGGTAAAGAGTTTGTCAAATGTTCATTTTCACATTTGCAAAAGTGCGTATACTTGTTGTACTACTTGCACACAACATCGCAACAACTTGAACAACACTCTGGAACATTAAAGTAATGCCATATTGCAGGGAAACCATGTATTCATTTTGGTCAGTATGTGGGTATAATATACTGAATACCTTTAATGAAGCAAATTTAGTTTTTGCTGGTGGCTGAACATATTCCTGCACATTTCAAGTAACTATTCGTCATGATGCATGCTGAATCAATCATCACCAGGTAGCTTGCATTGCTTCCGTCATTTCCAACAGGCCCAATACCTCAGACTGCTGGTATGGTAACTCTGGATCAAAGACATCAGCCTCCGAGGTAACGCTTGCATGATGGAAGCAAATGTAGTAAGGCTCATTTCGGTGTCGGAACAACTTTCATTGTCTGTATCAGCTCACGTCAAGGGGCTGTGAACCTTCTGCCACTGATGCCACTGCTAGATGGCATACATTAGTACTTGAACAACAAGATTGAGTTGAATAGTTTCAATTTGATTTACATGTAGAATATTCGATTCAATGCTTGAAGTGATTATTGCAGCCATATAAAGAAATCCGTATGTTTACTCTGGGGGTCTTCATTTTGTTATGCGCATTGTACAAGTTTAAGTATAATCAATGTCTGAAGAGATTGAATAGTTAAGAATATTCTTGAAATCAATGGAACAGTTAAAAAAACTGTTGACAGTATTAACATCTATAAGAACAACATGAAATGAACAAGTGTAGAAAATTAACTTAAATGGCTAAACAAGTTTTTGAACTTTTGAGATGATGCAATTACAACAGTCAATACCTCAAAGCCTGGTGGAAGAATGCAAAAAGGTCGCTTGGGTTATATCTGAAGAATCTGGAGAAGAATCGGTATGTGGGGTTCTTTCTTGGAAATTTATTTTGCTTCTTACAATTGGCCAAATAGATCTTACTCTGCAGCTCGCCTTGGATACAGGCTGGTAGTGGACAATCATGCAGAGAGACATACTGCTTGTCAAACCTTTGGTCAGAAGTCATCCTGTATTCATTTGACTCAAGAGACACGGTATATCTTTGCTGGATGCTGTTGTCTGTGGGTGCTGTACTCAATGAATGCTGTACTCCATGGATACTGTACTAGGTGGATTTGTACTTAGTGAATTCTGTACTTGGTGGATGCTGTACTTGCTGCATACTATACTAGGTGGATGCTGTACTTGGTAGATGTGGTACTTGGTGAATGCTGTACTAGATGGATGCGGTACTTGGTGGTTGCTGTAGTTGGTAGATGCTAATATAAACGATACAAGGAGATGTGGACTATCAGAAGTACTACATACCTAATTGGGATGAGAATACCATATATCTATATTCATAACAGCCAGATTGGGAGTTGAACTTGGTGTAAGGTGGACAGAAAACTCACTCACATCAGACATTCAGTTATGTTGGAGTCTCTTATAATAGTTTCCCAGATTTCCTGTAATCTGCTTTTACCCATCCTTGACTCGATCATCACCTAACAACATCAGGTGATACCAGCTATCTCCGACTTTCGATGCCTGGATCATGAATCAATACTCAGTACAGTAAATTCTGAGTATAGCATACATCTCATACAGTATGCATCCAGTATAGCATACACTAAGTGCTTTACACACAAAATACCACCTCAATCCATAATCCACTGTCTCCTACCTCTGGCCTGCGTATCATCTGATCTTTCGGTGTAACTTGTTGTACTGTAATGTTTACATTCTGACAATTACACATTACCTATTTAATAGAGTCTTGGCTGCTGGTATACCTTGATCAGCAAAATGTAAATCAGTCCGGTAGCCTCACCCAAACCTCCCAAACACTCTGGCCGACCGCACCAGTGCTCCTACTTACTTTCAATTACTCCTAGACCTCTCTGTAGCTATACAAATTGCTCTGAGACTCACCAATAGCATTCTCAGATACTGCTGAAAGCACCTGCAGTTATGAAGGTACATTTAGGATGCTACAATATTTGACATATAGAATTGTAAAATGTTGAAGTTGCTGAGACTGTTGTGCAGGTCTGCAGGAGACTTCCAGAGCAGCTCATAACGTATAAATATGGTTAATCAGGTGACAGAAAGTATTCCAGCATAATCGCAGCTGCTCCTGAAAACATCGACTGGCAGAACATTGTGATGCACTTGCAGGCTGTTGTGGCAGGATAATCCATTCCTGACTACCACTGCTATTCATTATGGCAGGAGGAAGCTGCCATGGAGCATATGGCAATGCAGGGATCATCGCGATAGACAGAGTGACTGGGGGGGGCATACGGATATACCGGAATGATTGAGATGAACAGATCGACAGGGAGTATATTTGGGATACTCCAGGGTAGATTGACATCTCATTACGAAAAATTCACACTCTATCTTACCCAGCTGTTGGTTCCACACACACTTGCCAAGCTTTTGAAAATCCACTGAATTTGTGTGGTTTCTCATAGCCAGGTATCTCTTCATATCCTCACTTTCACTCCCTTCCAATCCAGTTCGAGGCATAGCTGTGGTGTCTTACCCATTCCCTTTGGATGTTGCGATAGGTAAGGTGGAATTCTTCTGATGGCTCCATGCAATCCAGCTCAGCTCTTTCCCAACACCATGGATGTATAAACTGAGAAACTTATGTGGACGCTGTGAACATACAAGTTTACAAATGAATTTGGCCACCAGGATCTACTGAACTCAGGGATGCAGTTCAAGACTTTGATCAATGAAAATTACAGAAATGTTTGGAGATGTTCGTTTAGCAAGAGGTAACATTAGGAGCATGGTGCGATGGGAGCTGAGACTGTATTCATCGGTTGTCTTCTCCTTTCAGAAATCTTGAGAATGCAGTACAATATGATCTGCCAAGAGATGAGTAACAGGCTGGAAGCAGCAGACAGCAACCTTGAGATGATGCAGTACTCTGTGTATGTATGCAGTACATGGTGAATGCTGTACTAGATATCAACTGACAATCATCGGATTGTGAGATACAGAGGCAGGATATAATTTTGAGTGATTACTTGATGGTAGAGTTCAGAAAGAAAAAGAGAGAGATGAGAGGAGATGTGGGAAATTATGATGAGAAATTGGAACCAAAGAGAATTGTGTATGCAAGTCAATTGACCATACCCAATATGGCAAGTTTTACTAGTATTCCTCTGGCCAAGATCACCGATAGCACATTGTCTTAAACCAATAAGGCTAGTGTGAGCAACGGATCCAGGTAACCCGCCAGACGGTCAGGTTTCGGCCACACATACTGGTCATTTCGGTTCCCGACCCATCCAAAAACCCGCCCAGTTGACTCTTGGCGGGCCAAACCCGGACCCATACCTGTCAACCTACCAACTTCGGCGAGTTTCGCAACACCCATTGGTTCCAATCTCAGGTTCTGCGTTTAGGGTTTCACATTTATGGTCACATTCAGATATGCTACTGTTAATCATATAATATTGACATTGGTAAGTCACAGTTTATTCTCGACGCATTGGCCACCATGATGAACATTACCCCCATACTCACGTGCCCTACCACATCATGAAATGAGCATCAACAGAGGGTCAACGATTTTTGGTCTTGCATCTTCGGTAATATGAGTTGCGCTTGATTACACGCATCCATAAAGAAGGATATGGCAGCCTTTATAGGCAGATATGTACAGGCTATTCCCACTGCATCCTCTTGAAAACATTAACAACTTATTTCATTTACTGAGCTAGCACTGAGTATTCTTGCGCCTTTTAGTGTATAAAAACAGTCAAAATGATGTATATAGACAATAACGGCCACATCACTCTGCAATTAACCATGATGGAAGGCCAACAATCGTTGACACTCTGTTGACGCTCATTTTCAAGATGGGGCAGGGAGCGTTTCACTTTCACTTTTGCCTATACAGGCACCCAATGATCCCTTTATGACAATTTTCAACATGTCGCCACCCAGATTACCCATGATACACAACCAACAATCATTGACGCTCTGTTGACACTCATTTTCATGATGGTGCACGGAGGGTAGTGCAATATGTTTTACCTCTAACGGAGGCCAAAAATTCCTTTATGGCTGTCTGCAACCTATCGGTGGTGTAATTACCCAGGACTCATGACTAAAAAGCATTGACACTCTGTTGGCACTCATTTTCAAGATGGGGCAGGGAGGATATTGCATTCTGTTTTGCCGATAATGGTGGCCAAAAATTCCTTTATGACTAACTACAACCTATCAATGGTGTGATTACCCAGAACTCATAACCAAAAATTGTTGACATGCTGTTGACCCTCCTTTCAAGATTACGTAAGGAGCATGTCATTATCGTTATGTATATAAAGGCCGCCAATACTTCGATTATGTATAACCATGAGCAAATCAATTTTTATTTACCAGACTTACATGACCTAGAATTGTTGACACTCTATTGACGCTCATTTTGCCACTGGTGTATCCATAATATGCAATCATTTAATTTGGTATAGTCCATCATTCACGTTGTTTTGGCAGCCTTTCTAACATTTTCATTTTCATTCTTCTTGATCACTATGTTGTTCTTTAATAATACATAGAAATATATAATAATGATCTCCAAAATCCCGTGTCTTTCGATCAATCCTCATCATCACTTGCAGGTTTCGCTCAATAGGCTGCTCTGGCCTTCACACTGGATGTTAGCTGCATTACCACACAACAGATTCTGTACTGACCAGTTGATATTCCTTAATCAGTCAGCATATCTGGACCAAAATCTGTATCGTGCTGGCTACTCTGGCCAGATTCATCAAGATTGACACATTCAGCGCATGGAAGAGCTGTATGTGAATATGCATATGTGGCCGGCAAATTGACGATTTGGGATTGTTGTGCTCTGGAATTGTTACCAGTTAGGGTGGGTGCCATGCCTGGCAGAGGTGGCGTCGCTTCTGGAGTCAGCTGTCTACGTCGGTCGGGTGGAGGTGAACCTGTTCCTATGAGTCTCCAGTGTGACTGCAGATTCTTTCCAGCACCATTGTGGCAAGGAAGACAGCCGGACGTTTGGTTTTGACGAAGCAATGCCAGGTGTCTTTCGATCGCAGCCTTAATCTTTCTATGCCCAGGGAACTGAACACCCTGCATCTTCACTTCTGAGACATCAGTGTGAGATTTCTTGATCAGATATTTCCTTTCGTCTATTGCGTCACACGAAAAGCCTTCTTTGGCCATTTTGTCCATAGTCAAGGCCAGGCTCATGTCGGACTGTTCCAGCTGTACCCGACCTCCATGCCTTGCCATAGTAGCAGACAAGTTAAAACCGTACCTGAAATTAGTTGCTGCTTCAAACAATGAGATTCGGCTATTATCTCTACCATATCCGCTTCGATAGCATCCTCTAATGTGATTAAAGCTTGATTCGTCCACTCACAGGGATGGTTATCAGGAAATTCATCCGCGAAAACCACAGAGCTTACAACAAAATGATGTTTGATTTCTCGGACTGTGCGGACAAATGCCTTTTTCAACCATGGTGGTTTGCTGTTATGGATGGTGATAAATTGGTTACGTAGCTCTCAAAGAAAACCCGCTGCACATTATATGGTTAATTGACAGCTGTTTACCTTGATATGGATATACTCACATCCAACTGCATGCTGTTTCTTATTCTTGCTGCTTCCAGTCTTACGGACGATTTTTAAATATACATGCTGGGTCATACGTTTGGTGGCTGCAGTGGCAGCGTCGTGGTGAACTAACTGGTGTTTGCGCGGTTGCTGTGGGCCAAGTACTCCCGTATGTGATGTAGCGCCCGCCAATCGGTTGGAATTGCATCCGCTCTAACCTGGCAGAGGTGGTTGTGTATCCATGATTTGCTGGTGTGTAATAGGAGAGGAAGATGATAACAAAAAGAAGTGGGAAGCCCTGAGGACTATATCATTAGCTTCATGCCAGATTGGAATAAGGTACAGCAAACATGATTGTTATACTTGAGATGAATCCTACTCAGTATGGCTGCAAGTAGCATGGGTTTCCTACAGCCCCGCGATTTGCAATAAGTTGGTCCGATGTTGTTTGTTTGCTAACAGGGATAAATTGCAATGTATGAAAGCCGAAATCCCATGATTGTCAAATATCAATAGAATATTTTTCGAGGGACAGGACGTCCACTGAGGTTTGTCTCAAATAATCCCCGGGATATTCCATTGAACTGACGCAAACATTCAAGTCTTATTGTATGGTTAGATTAACTATTTCTGATTTATTGACAGTCAAAAGGGAGATTTTGCTTGGTTCAAGATGAGTAAACATTCCAACCTTGACATAAAAGATACAGCTCGCCTCCATATTGTTCAAGACTTGCAACATGCAACATCTCACCCAACAACGAAGTCAACGCAAACTACAATGGTCAATGCTCTGAAAAAGAAATTTTCGTTACTTGCCGCAGAACAATATCGCAACTCAACAGAGCGGTCCACCCAACGACATCATCAAGCGAATGAAGGCAAGAGGGGCTTGGAAGCAGAAAGAGTCCGAGCCCTTGGGGCATTACGCAGCTTGCGATCCAAAAGGAAGCTTGTGGCCAAGAAACAACAAGAAACGCACTTCATAACAAACGAAGCGAAGAGAAGTAGATTGAAGATTATGTTGAGAGAGCAATCACTAGGCCAACAAAGCGACTTGAAGACGCAGAGGCAGCGATTAGCCAGGAGCAGGAAAGTACAGAGGCAGCAGACAATGCGGGAGTGACGACCAGAGGGCCTGAACAAACATTTCATGAGATGATGGTTGCTATGGGAGACAGTCTGAGGAATATCGCAAGCTCAAACGATGTGGAGTCTGGGGAAGATGACAATGATGAAAGGACTGAGCAGGGCCAGCTGAGCGAAGATGACGAACCTGGCTGCGTGATGGGCACAACCACCAAAATGGTGCAGCGACAGATGGAGAGGTTTCGGCCAAAGCAGATGAAGCTTAAAGAAATGACACAACAGGGATGGGACGACGCAGCCAACTACTTCGGTGAAAGAGACACGAAGTACATCACGGCTGAATTAAGGGTTCCGGCAGTCGATTAAACAGAAATGGTTGACGATGCAGCAGCACCTCCATAGACAACATTTGGAGAGCTTATGGAGTGTCTTGATATTGTCCCCGGAATATCGCAAATGCTGCAAGGGACTACTTGGCCAGGAAGTAGTCATATGAGGCTAGGTTCTGGGAAGCCGGAGTCAAACACGAGTATACCCCGCCTTGGGCCCACCACAGAGCCGGATTCATCACTCATTCAGAATGGGAAGCCTGTTGTACCCGTAAGCTTTTACCTCTGCCTTTTGCCTCCCCAGCTAATCACCAAATAGATATCGGATTTGGACGAAGACATGGTGACGCCTCCTGCGCCAGCTGTGGAATAAAGAGGCAAATTTGTATTTTTGTCGTCATACCTCTCTGAAAAGCAAGGTGTGTAACAATTTTGCTACTTGTCAGGATTTTCTTGGTTTCAGTGACCCAATTGTGAGACCTGATAATTCGTCTGTGCATATTCAAGAGTCGAACACACCATGTGAAAGGTCTAGAATCCATATGAGGCTGTAAGATGGCCAACACCTGCGATTTCTGTTTGCCAATAACTGTTAAGTCAGAAAGCAAAAGCTATACTAGTGACAAAATTGACAAAACAATTCAACTCAGTTATGTCATATAAGTCAAAGAAAGAGTGGTCGGTGCTCAATAAGAATCTGTCTGAATGATGACTGTCATGCTGCATTTATCCATGTATTCAACTGCATAACTCTCCACACAGACCTGGTGCTCATGGTTGAGATATTGGAAATTGCTTATGGTACGTCATGGAAATCGAGGAGAAGGAGCTGGATGAGGAAAGGTAAGGAAGTCGTACTATATTTACCAAAAACTAGAGAAATGAGCTACATGCTGTAAATTGCCGGCCGAAAGCGCAGGAATGTGATAAGGCCACGTCATCTCTCACTCAGATAACCTGAATAGAGGTTGATCACGCATTGAGAGCTAAAAATGCTCCTGGATGCAAATGATAATACTTACTAACACAATATTGGATGTCAATTATGGGTATATGATTCATTGCATACAATAATTGTGTATACAAAGGCTGCATTGATGTGATTAATATGAGCGTGAACAGAGCGTCAAAGATTTTTGGGCTTGGAGCTTGGAAAATCCTATGTGCTGCGCAGCGACATTAACTCATAATTGAACTATCGGCCGCCTTTCAAAACAATACTGATTGCAATAACAATGCTACTATGTCCTAATAATGTTTGCCAATGGAGCGTCAACGACTAATGGCTTTGCAGCTTGGAAAATCCAAGGGCTGTGCAGCGACACGAACCCATAATCGAACTATTGGCCGCCTTTCTAGGCAAAAATGGTTGCAACAAGATCGCTACTATGTCCTGAATATGAGCGTCAATAGAGCGTCAACGATTTTAGGCGTTGCATCTTGGATATTCAAGGGGCTGTGCTATGACATTAATCCATAATCGAACTATGAACAGCCTTTCTAGACAAAAATACTTTCAACACCATCATAAATGTGCTCTAAAAATGAGTGTCACTGGAGCGTCCATGATTTGAGACCTTCCATCTTCGATAATTATGGGGCTGTGCGACCACTTCTATCCATAATTGTACCATCAGCAGCCTCTCTGGGCAAAAATTCTGGCGACAACATGGTTACTATGTCCTAAAATGAGCCTCCACAGAGCATCACTGGAGCATCAACAATTTTTGATCTTGCATCATGGATAATCTAAGCGAAAAGGAACGTTGTTAACCCACAATCCAGCTATCGGCAGCCTGGATCTGCAACAATGCTACTGAAAATATTGAGTCTACCACCTACAATTGAGCACCCATGGAGCATCCACTATTCTGGTGCAGGCTCAGCAAGCTACACAGCAATGAAGTGCATTACGCTGTTCATAAATTGAGTTTTGCCCGGTCAGTCATCTCAATATGTCCTTGTATACACCTTTACCAATATGCATGAAATGTCTCACAGATTTGATTTTTGTGTTTGTAGCTCTAGAGTCAAGATTTAAGAACCCGCATTCTGCTTTAGTAAAACATTACTTTTGGCAGTCTCTCAAGTTGGATTACCTAGGTTTCTAATGCCTACCGCCTTGTCAGATTCAAAATCTTCAAATACATCATTGCTAGATGTCATGATCTCTTCCAAAAATGAATGTGTTTTTATTCGTGATTTGAGCGACCTTACTTTACAAATCATCTATGATGCCTGGGGGGCTTCAATGAATGTAGGCTCGAAATGTCCTATTGCTTGGAATTACTCAAGACATGCATCTTCATGGTGTTTTTAATCGCACTTTGGAATTGAGGAGTCTGGCAGCCTTGGAATAATATGTACTGTGTGTTATCAAGTTCTTCCCATTCTATCAGAATATGGGACCACCTCAACGGGGAAACACTTGCTGGCAAAACCTCACATCGCAAAGTTAAACCAGGTAACAAAGTCAGAAGATTCTGAATTGACTAGTTCAACGGTTGATAAAACAGCCTTGACGATCCTGAAGAGGCACAGAAGTTGGGGCATTACAAAAGTAAGTTCACAGAGGAAATTTTCATTTCAAATCCCGCTTAATCCATATTGATCGAAATGATACACAAAACATTCCAAACTGGCAGCTAAGGACTTTGAAACCTCTGAATATCACCAAGACATGTAGAATCGCTACCGCATGTTAGGATGTATTTCGGCTGATATTCTCTGGAATACTCTGTCAAATCTCGAGCTACAACTGTCATATAAAGCATTGCGCAGTGAGCGTTTGCTGCCATTGGGCTCGACCCTTACTAACATTTGCGGGAGGGAATAGGTACTGACCATGCATGCAATTAAGAAGCAATTGCTGTTACAAAATAAAGTTAGTTTAGCTTTGGACAAATGCAAATCAACCAACAAACTCGCCATGACGTCTGTCATGCATTCTATATGGATCGAAATGGGGCATTCAGTGAATGACAACTTGCTTTCGATGAGGTTGATCGCCTGATCATCTCCCATTGCGAAAGTTGAGTAAGGATGATAGGTCATACGCTAACATACTGGAGCAACGCTAGCCATGCATTGCGAGGACATGCTTCATGGTTTTGAGGTTACCGATGGCCATTTGCTTGCAATTACGACAGATAAAGGTTCCTCAAATTTCTCAATAAGACGCAAGCTGCAATCAACACTTGAGGACTCCGGAATCGAGTGGCCTGCATTCTGGAACCACATACCATGAATGGCGCACATTATACAGCTGGCTTTAGGTGCATTTGGAAGCAGTCTCGGGGCAACAGGCCGCACCAGGTCTTGGGAAGCCCAGCAGTGCGATGCACAATTTGGAGAGAATGAAAGCATAGATATTGAGAAGAGTCAAAGACTTCAAAAAGAGGGCAATGCTGCAATCAATAAGGTGTCAGCAGGGAGACCAGATTTAGCAAAGAGAATTGAGAAAGTACGTACTTCAATATATTTTGAAAGTCCTGAGACTGACTTTCCTAAAGCAGAGAATGCGAGCTGTATTGATTACACTAACACCTGGTAGTCAAAATGAGTTCATTGACTGTCAAAATGCCAATGTTCACATCGCAGTACTACAGATTATGGATGTGATGACTTGTTCGAACTACACCCAAGAGTTGCTTCAGCGAGTCTTCCGAATACGGGAATTCACCAGTGAGTGGCTCCAAAATCCAAAATACAGTGATTACCGGCCACTCTTCACAACACAGGATGAAGCGACCGTGGTCAAGTATGTCATGGAAGTATTACGGCCACTCCCATATTGGACCCTGTGGATGTCGAATAGGCATACAGTCAGATTGCATCATGTTATAACAGTATACAACACACGTTTGATCATATGGATGGTGGTATGCGATCTTTGGCTGAGAACAAGACTCAGTGGAAGGAGGACTGGTTCTTCACCATGACATTGGCTCGACAGAAACTGCCCAAGAATTATGCTGAACTAACTCCATCGACAGGTATGCTTCTCATTTCGTCACATATTCTCGATTCTTTCCGGAAGTTGCAATCCTTTAGCAAGTGGGAAAGGGGAATGGATATTAATCCTCAGGAGGAGATATCCTATAGTACCCAATACCAGGAGGGCATTCTGAGGTATGTGGAGAATGAATACTCTGCCAAACAGAGAGGTGTGCCGGTCAATAAACCCAAAAGTGTACCAAGGAGCAATCTTGTCCCTTCCACAATGGCTTCAGCATCCGGTCAATCATCCTTTGATCCATATGATTTGCCCAGAGATGATGAAGAATACTTAACACCTAACAATGTGGCTGAAAAGACACCTGGACAAAACGATTGCACAACACCCTTATTGGCTGCCGCCAGGCACTATTTGAATTCACCACCTGAAGCACCCAAGAACTGGCGGTAAATTAGTCTAAATCTCAATGTTTACCATGCTGACCCAACGGAGATTAGCAGTAGATTTTGAATACCGGACATAACCAACTGGTGGCATCAACAGAAGGAAACGCACTCAAAGTACGCTGATCTCTCCAATGTGGTACGTGACATATTCTCTATCATACCACATGCTGTCGGAGTGGATGCCAGATTTTCCCTTGGCCAAGAGGTTATTGGCTGGAGGCAGTCAAAACCCACATGCGAAACCCTTCGCGAAAAAGTCGTAATAAGGCAGTTTGATTGAGCCAATAACTGGATTTTGGAAGACGGTGACCCAGCATTGCATACCACGAACACAGAAAACGACTCAGAAATTAAGAATGAGGCGGAGCAAAGGCAATTGCACTGGATGGCCAAGGTTCACGACTTCTTCGAGATGTGGCAGGGCAGCCAAATCTTACATGTTACCCAGAAGGAATCTCGTGCACAATGCAAGCTGATAACCGCGATAGGATACATTTCGGTCAAGGAAGAGATTGTGAACGCATCCTGGTCACTCTTTCAACATGATGGTGCGGCTGCATTTACATTGTCAGAAATATCTCCTTTCCAATCCGCTTTGCCTGTAAAGGACCTCCCTGGAGGACAAACTCAAATATTGAATGCCAGCCCAATCAGAAGAATCAACCGTCATCCAGTCGAAATTGATGAGAATGCCGCCCCTGAAAGCATTTCAGACTCCGAACATCGGCTTAACTGGAATTGGGACTTGCATAATTCAAATGTCAGTGAAGATGATAGCGTGGCAGACGTTGAATCCGATATAGCGCAAGACAATGGCATCAAGGATCCAGAATGCCCAGAGCAGCGGGATGTATGCGCGGTGCCAACTGTTCCCAGATTGATTAGGCCAGCACGGAAGTCAAAGAGATAGGCGGAAAAGGTGTTGGTGACAGTCAATGCAATCGAAATGAGTAGTTATAAGGGAGTGAAGAAAATGTAGCATAGAATGCGTCAATATTTCACTAGCTTCTGTATGTATCTTGACCAAGAGTTTTAGTTAAAGATATATTATGGGCAAATGGTGAGCAGTAGGTTATGAATATCGGTTGATAAACAGATGTATAGCAGGCGCAATGAATGTTTTGGCAAGATACATAAATTTCAGCCATGTGAGAGCGAACAGTGCCAGATTGTTACTGTGCTCGACTTTGTCACAGGGCCAATTTTCAATCATTCAGAAACACTACCACCAAGTTCGAATCATGATGAAAACTATTATCGATGGTAGTAGATGTTGAATGGACAATACATCAAAATGAGCATCAACAGAGCGTCAACAATTTGTGGGTTTGTGAGTACGGTAATTAAACTGTCATCTGGTGGTTGTTATGCATAACCAATGTATTGGCAGCGTTTATAGGCAAAAGAGACTGCAACACGGTCACCGCCCCATTCTGTGAATGAGCGTCAATGGAGCATCAACGATTTTGTGCTGTGAATCTTGGGTAATCTATGTTCTGATTGGTTGCTGACATCCCTTTATCGGAGGTTGGCAGCCTTTACTGGCAAAAACAACAGTGACAGGCACCCTGCCGCATTCTGAAAATAACTGTCAACGGAGTGTCAACAGTTATGGTTGTTGCATATTTGGTAATCAAGGCATTGCACGGATCTTCACGTTCATAACGGAATTATTGACAGCTCTGATATGTAAAAATCGAATTTATCAATGGTAACACACCGATTCCAAACTAATTGATATTGCACGCTGCAAAGCATGCAAAAATGTAGTATTGGTTGTTGAAAACGGGATTTTGATAAGATCCTATTAACAAACTGCAAAAACTAGAGCCTTATATGAATCTGTAGATGGACCCGCTGGGCGACCTACTGACAACCCGCCCAATTCAGACGGGTTGGGAGTTTACCATTGAACCGTATCTGAGTTGACAGTTTAGGTTTATTGACCACCCAGACCACCAATTTGGCAATGGTTCGGTTTGGACCCGGAGCCGGGCGTGAAGTGAAGGTCTGGAATCATTGCTAACATTAAATAAGGCAAGTTGTTCCCCTCATTTCTCATATCCACTTGAATTGTCCATAATGTTCCCATTTTCATCCCCCATTTCTCTTTCTTGTCAGCAACTGTATGATCATCGCAGAACACAGAGTTAAGTAATTCCTCTCGATATCTTTATGCCATAATCATGAGTTAACACCACGTACAGTATCCATCCAAGATTCTCAGTCTTCCCATCATCCTCACAATTTTAAGTTGATCCCTTAATGTATCCCAAGCTTCCGGCACACCTCCCTACAAGATCATCCGCTACCAGGCAGCTCTTCTGGAGGGCCCAAAGGTATAGTCAGATCATCACACTCCCATGGTTGTAAGTTAACTAACTGATAAATATGATCTCATTGGTACCAGGTGTGCCTTCCATTGACTGCTTTCCAGTTTTCCTCCAATTCTACACCATCATGGCCTCCATGTGCATCTCTATACTTGTTTGATAACTGCCTAAGAGCATATCACATTGCTCACTCAAATATGGTCTCAAAGTGTACATTCAAACTAGCACGATTATTGTCTCCAAAGTCGCCTGATCATGGCCTTCAAATTACGTTGTGAAACTAGCTCATGTATGGTCTCCCAGTGTGTACGATCAAGGGCACCAAATCCATGTTATCATGGTCGCCCAGTGCTTCTCTCAGTTTAGTGGATCGTTATCCCAAGATGGACCCTGAATTGCTCTCAAGAACCGCTAGCAGCCTATCCAGATATTCTGTCTATTGATGGGTAGCTACAGATATACATACATTCATTGATAAATTGATATATAGAGATATAGATAAGAATACATACTAAATTACTGAGTTGTAAAAATTGTTGAACGATAAGTAGTAGCTGTAATTTCCAGGCTCACCAGGAGCATTCCCAAAGAAAAAGGTGAATTTTGCAGTCTGCTATACAGTTATTTTATGTCCTTCCAGGCTGGTTGTCGGCACTCCATAGTGCTTCCAGACATATTATTAGCATTCCCAGATTTGTCGCCAGAACTCCACAGTGCTTCCAAGTGTACCTGATGGCCACCAGATCATTCCATTCAACTCTGGGAGTTCACTACTCTAGATTTCAGGTCTGACAACTCCAAAATACTCCCACAGGCTCCCAGAGTCCATATGACCATTTACTAATGTCTTTCCAGATATACAACTCACATATCCAGAGCAGGAATGAGCGTGGTGAATTTTGCTTAATCTTGATGATGGTAAAGTGTATCTCCTTATAACTTGACCGTGGCCTCCAAGTGCATCCCTATATTCAGCTCATTACGATTTTAAGGTACATCTCTGAATGTCCTCCATCTCAACCTCCAAGTTCCTTGCCAAACTGGGACAATCACGGCCTTCATGTGCAACTCAATGCTCATACTTTAACAGCCTCAAACTGTATCTTTGTAGTTGTATAATCTGCACCACCAAGTGTATCTCTGAGTTCCCACCATTATGACCTCCAAGTGCAACTCCCAGTTCACTCAATTTCAGCCTTCATGTGGAGTTCCAACTCTGCACCAGCCTCCACATGCATCTCTGAGTTTACTATATTGTGTCCTACACGTGCATCTCAATACTGGCTTGATAATGGGCTTCATGTTCATCACCAAACATGTTCTATTACAGTCTTGAGAAGAATCTCTATGTTCATGTGATCACAGCCACAAAATACATTGGACTAAGCCCACCAAGTCCATCAGTGAAATGTACATTTATCTGTGGGATCCTCTGCAAGTGTCAGGAAGTTGTCAGACCAGAATTCCAGGGTGGTAAAATTCCTGACTGTAATGGCCTGATGCAGTGGCCTTCGAGTGCACCTGGGAGCACTGGCGACAAATGTAGATCGCCCAGGAAGGTCTGTTGAAAACCCGGGGAGCACCTGAGAGCCCCAATGGCAAGTCAGAGAGTATCTGGAAGCGCAGCCTACGAGTCTGGAAACTCTGGGAACAACTCTGAGAGCACCGAGAACAAGCGTGGGAATGCCAACAATAACCTTCGGAGCACCTCGAATCACAGTAGAGCAGTGTGAGAGAAACTACATCTTCTTTGTGAACACTGCTGGTGTGCCTGGAAATCAAAGCTACTACTTATTGTTGAATCATATTTAAAACTCATGTATTCAGTTGCTATTCTCATCTAAGTGTTTATATAGCTCTGTATCCACACACAGTATATCTGAATAGGCAACAGCCTGTTGTTGAGAGCAATTCGAGATGCACCTGAAAATGGCAATGCGGTTAGCATAGACATGCAGTCTGACACTGTGAGTAAGTGAGTTCAGAAAACCACATGGAGGCCATAATGGTGCAAACCTTGAGGCCGTTAACCAGTGAGTTTGGAGATACACTTGGAGGCCATGATCAATCGAGTTTGGAGATGCACATGGAGCCAGTTAGTATATGAGTTTCAATTCATGTACATGTAGGCCATAATTGTGTATACTTCGAGGCCATAATCAAGCGACTCTGGGAATGCACTTGGAGGCCATGAGCATGCAAATATGATGGTAATAATTGAGCAAATATGGAGATACACTTGGGGGCTGTACTCGAACAAGATTGGAGATGCACCTGGAGGCCATAATCAGACAAGATTGGATGAGTGCTTGCAGGTGGTCGATGCATGGCGTGCCGGGTCCTGAGACTATGTTTATCAGTTAGCTAACTTCCAGCCAGGGGAATGTGACATGGTGGGTTTACTTTTGAGCTCAGATGGACAGCTGGCTGATGGTGGTCGATCGTATAAGGATGCACACCAGGAGCTGATGCTACATTCCGGGGTCACCTCGTAATGATGAAAATGATGGGAAGACAAGTAGTCTTGGGTGAATGATATACTCGGTGTCTACTCATGATCATGGCATAAAAAGACAAAGAGGGATAACTTAACATTTTGTTCCGCGATGATGGTTGAGTTGTGGACAAGAATGTGAGAGATGGTTGATGATGCTGAGAACCATTTGGATGATAAGAGCAGATGTGAGAATTCAGGGGTACGACTTGCCTGATTGAGCAGAGAAGACCATGTATAGGTGTTTTTACATGCCACATGGGTACCTGTACCTACAATGTCAGGGATGGTAAATTGTCTGGCAATCGAAAAACTCCTACGTCCCTGTTACTCGTGATGATATCTCCCATCTCCTATTATCTCTCGCTTTCTCGTTCTGAACTCTACCATCATCTAAGAACGTTAAGTTAAGTCATCCCTCTCTATCTCTCCATGTCATGATCAAGAGTTAATACTGAGTATAGTGTACACCAAGTACAGCATACACAAAGTACAGCATATACTGAGTACTGCGTACACAGCTTACTGTATCATCCCAAGATTGACTGTCTCCTGCTCCCAGCCAGTCTCTTATCTCACAGTAGAGAATATTGTACTCAATTCTCTACATTTCCACCATTACGAGGTAACCAATGACTAGAGTCTCAGCTCCAGTCACTCCACCCTCCTAAACTACTGCTTCAAGATTGACTCCCTTCAAGTGCTTCTCCAATCTCGCTCGATCATCGCCTCCCAGTGCATTTCCAAGCTCTCTTGATCACAGGCTCCAAGTGTATCTCCAAACTTGCATGATTATGGCGTCCAGGTTCATACAATCACGGCCTCCATGTCCATTTCCAAACTTCCTCGATCACAACCACCAAGTGTAACCCCAAACTCACTTGACTATGGCCTCCAAGTGTATCACCAGACTCGCTAGATCACAGAGCCTGAGTGTATGTTCCAACTCGCTCGATTATACCCTCCAAGTTCCTACAATCATGCCCTCCAATTGCAACTCAAACCTCACTTGATCGCAGCCCCCAAGTGAATCTCCAAGCGCACTTGATTCAGGCCTGCAAGTGCATCTCCAACCTTGCTTGATATCAGAGTCCAAGTGTATCTCCAAACTCACTTGATTATGGTCTGCAAGTTCATACGATCACAGACACCAAGTGCATCTCCAAAATCCCTCGCTCATAGCCTCCAAGTGTATCTCCAACTGGCCCGATTACGGCCTCCAAGTTCGCCCAATTACAGCCTTCAAATTTGCTGGATCTGGGTCTCGTAGCGCATCTTTATGTTCACTCCATCTCACTGTGTTGAAATAGTGGAGCTAGAAGGCAGATAGCCCATCATGAACACTGTGCAGCACCTCACATGGCATCCAAACAGAATTCTTCAAATCGGGCAGTTCTCTGTCAATGAGTATAGTAAGAGGGTGAAAGGTTATGCAGGTCTACCCAGCCATGATGAATCACACAAATTGCATGGATCTATGAATGCTTGGCAAGAGCACGTGAGACCAAGAGCTGGGAAAGATAGGGTGTCTATTTCATATAATGCAATGATGTCTATCTACCCCAGAGTCTCCCTGATATATACTCCCTGTTGCTAAATCCATCTCCATTATCCCTGTATCTCCATATTTATATATATAGACAGATATAGATAGTGGATGCCATACAATAATATAGTGAATCTTGTGACTGTAATGAAGAGCAATACGATGAATAAAAAGGCTTGTGGTTGGGGAACCCTGAGAGCAACTACTGTGAGTATATGGCACCAAGTCTCTCCCCAAACTTGCGCAGAGCAACTGCTCTTGCAGTCTTCTACAGACCTGGGCAGAGATCTTACCAGCTCCAAACTTTGAATATCCTAATAGACTATCTTGTAGCATCCTGAACACTTCTTCACAACTGCAGGTCCTTTCAGAAGACACTGAGACAGCTCTTGCAGACTCTAAGAGTACTTTAATCAGCTTCAGGGGGGCCTGGGAGCATCTGGAAGTCCTTAGAAGCGCTGGTAAAGGCTAGCTGAGTGCCTGCACGATATCCATGTGGCTTCTGGACTGATTAACATATTTCTTATGTTAATACTATCATCGACTTAAAGTGCATCTACAATTATACTCAATCACTGATATTAATATATCTCTGAATATACTCAATCATCATTCCTAGGTTCTTCTTTGGTTGCTCTCCAACACTATCTGCTTTTGGATCAACCATATGTATATATATATATATTGCCTTAGCCAGAGGAAACATACCATATTATAATATAACAAATCTTTTGGTAATTATAAAACAGATGCTCAAACAATGACCAATATGGTAAACGAAATAGCATTTTCTAAGCAATACTACTGTGAGACTACATGTTTCAGGTGCTTCTGCAGATCTATACAAAAGGTTTTAGTAGCTGCCATAGATTACAATGGAGGTTTCAGCTGTTTTGGAATTTGACCATCTCATTAGTTCAATTTTACAGCATCCTGAATGTGCCACACAAACTAGCGATGCTTTAATTTGTACCTGAGGTTCCCTTGCACAATCTGGAAGTGCTTTGAGTTGCATTGTGGGAATCTAGAAGTGTCTGGAATCAGTTGCATATATAGGTGAGATTGACTGAAGTATATGGGTGGTTTGCATATGGCTTTTGGACTGTTTATTATTTTGCTGATAACGTATGCAGAATGCCAATATGATTCCTTTCCTTCTGAACTTTTAAAGGAAATCTGTATTGGACACCACGGTAGATACTTTCCTGTACGGTGCTTGATCGAGATTCTTTGGAGCCAGTATTAATAGATATCCGATTAACTTCACTGTCTCCAATTACCTTTGCCACTTTCAATAAGTACTTCAGAGACTTTGCTGTTAATTGTTAACATGGTGGTAGTAGTTTTAGCAACTGGTTCGGGTAACCCACCAGCGGTTCAGTTTTTCGCTGGCAGTTCGGTTCAGTTCAGTTCCAGACCCTGCGAAAAACCCGACCCGCTTTGTCTGGGCGGGGTCGTTACCTGGACCGGACATGAACCACCTGGTTTTTGGCTGTGCTGGAACCACACCATGGTTTGATTTTACGGTTCCTTCCACTTTGGCTCAACTTTGGCCCCAATTAAGTAGCTGAGTTCTGATCATATCATGACATGATCAATATGCAAATTGTGCAGTGTGATGCGCTCTTTCACCTCCCACTTTCAGATTTGCGATCCGACCAATATTCGTTGAATCGCTGTGAAATAAGCCCAAATATGAAGCGAAAATCGTCGGTTTTCGATCGCGACTCAACAAATATTAGTCTGATTGCATATCCGGAAGCGGGATGTGAAAAGCGCATAAAACTGCACAATTTACATATTGATTATGTCACGATACGATCAGAACTCAGATACTTAATTGGAGCCAAACTTGTAATGTTGAAATGCCGGGTTTTTGGTGGTGAAACCGGCCCAATTGCAATGGTCCGGGCTTTCGTGTGGTAAGACCCGTTGCAACGGTTCGGTTCCGGGTCAGAACCGGACCCGGAACCGACCCGGCGATTTGGAACCGTTGCTAACACTAGGTGGTAGTTGTATCGATTTATAGTGTAGTGATGTCTCCAGGTCATTTTCCCTCACTTTTTCTTATATTTCAATTTGGCATAGATTGACTTAACCTAGCTCGATCCAGCTTGGTCCAGCTTACTATGTGATGTACGCCACACACGCGTTGATTTTATAGTACGACACACGCTAGACAATGGCCGGGGTACGAGGCCACTAGAAACCCTACCCAGATGGCTTGGCAAATCACCAACAACCGCGATAGTTGTAATTCGAATATAACCTAGTACACCGGCGGATAATACTGATGGAGGTGTCGCAGCTACAGCAAACATCGGCATTCACAGAATCTCGTCGTCTTGAAGGATTTCACAAAACCATATTCGGAAGGGTGCCTCCTTCGACCAGCTCTGGGTAGGTTGTTCCCCATTCTCCATGTCTCTGGACTGATGTGCGAGTTTCTCTTTTTACAGGATGTCGCTCGTTAGTCCCGAAACTGTTGGTCGACAGCACGGGATTCAGCATGTCTATGTGCTCGAGACGAAGCTAGAAGATCTCAGAGGACAACAAGCCGAAGTCGGAATTCTATGTAACTCAGCAAAAGAATTGCTTCAATGCCTTGGTAATCAGGATGCTCGGTGTTGTTCCGAGTTCCAAAGTCATATTGAGATCTTGGAAGGTTTTCAGAATGATGTGGCGTCGATAGAGGTGTTACGTGGCAGGCTGGACGCCGAGAAGAAAAAGGTTGAAGACTACAATGAGAGGATCCAGAGGGTGCAAGTTAAAATCAAAAGACATCACCAGAAGGAATCGGTGAAGGGGCGAGCAACTTGTAGGTTACTGCTTCGGAAGATCCGATGACTAAGTAAAATTTCTAAAGTTGTATTTAGGGAAAGCAAGATTATTTTGGGGGTTGACGGCTGTTTTCGTCATCATGTGGTTGTTGGCAACTGCCGGCACTGATGATGAGTCCTGCACCGTGCAGCTGCGCGAACCCATAAAGCATACTCCGTCACCCTTCCGCCCAACGTTTGGACTGGGTTAAGCCAGTCTCTTGAAGGCATAATCCCCCCTATCCCGAGAGTTTCGAGATATCAAGATTATGGCCTGTAAAGTAGGGTAACTTGTGCATAATGCAGACCATCTGGCACTGAAGGTTTAGCTAAGGACAAAGTGGTATGAAATTTTTCATATCTAGCAAGACAGAATGTGCGTCTGGTCCTATGCTAGAACCTAGGGAGGAGGTGACTGGGCTACTGGAGATGAGGGAAGCTGGAAAGCGGAAGGGAGGTAACTGGAGATGAGGGAAGCTTGTAGAATGGGTGATTGCGCAATTGCTTTCATAACATTCACATCTATCCAAGATTCCAGAGCACTGTCTCCAGTCATCCCCTGGCTAGCTTTCGGTTGAATATCTCTACCGTCTCCAGCCAACTCCTGTCTTCAAGTATCTTTTATTGACTCTAGCTAGTTAAACTAAATTACGAGCTGCTTCACTCAGTGCTCGTCCTTCCTCGCCATATTAGTAAATCTCACAAGTCCCCTCATATTTGGGCCGGCAGTCCCCCCATCGTTGCTGCTCACTCCCTCAACTTGTAAAGTACACTTCTTATAGTTTCACCCGTCATGCCCAGCTCACCATAGCACTACATATTCTCGCACTCACACAAGACCTCACTAACCTAGCCTCTCCGCTAGATCCGCCTCCATAACTCTTTCGTAAACCTCTGAGTAGAAGGTCTCCAGCGCTCGAACTGTTTCCCATTTGATCATTTCATCAGCTGGCTCCTCCGTCATCCCTTCCGCTTCGACTCCAAACAAACATTCTTAACCCCCTAACTCCAGTTTTCCATCGAGGACGAGTTTAACCAGTTTCACCTTCACTTGCTCCTCTTCCGTTCCATGTATCGACTCAGCTTCAACGCCACCTCCAGTTTGCCCCATTCCCCTCGGCGACGAAGGGACCCCCCGCGGGGATCGTTTTGAAAGCCTAGAGGGTTTGGCGAATGGCAGATTGGCCGGGTCGTAGACTTGTCCTGCGATAAGCGAGCGACTAGAGATTTGGACCTAGCAAGGCACTCATAACTAGTTCCTCGTCGGTATCCTCGTCAACGCAACCTTCCTTCGCAGGAAATTTGAAAATTTGAGACTTGCTAGCTTCATGTCACCCCACGCAAGTACTAGAGCTGCATTCGTAACGTATGTTACCCGGCACTCGGACAATACGTGGTAGTCGGACAACTGTCCGGAATCCCTACCAGCATGACAAAACCCGCAATATCTCCACAACCAACATCTCAATTGACCTAGAACTTAAATGTAGCCAACTGTATATAGTTATAAAAGTACTGGTATGATGAGACCTCGTTATATATAATATAACCAAGCTAACCTCGGCTAGAACCTTTACCTTTATTTCTACTATATTCTCTACCAGCTTATTGCATAGAGTGATTTCCAGTAGCCTATCTACCTGGGAATTGAGAAAGAATTAAGTATTACTGGTATTGGTGAGTTTTGGATATACACTGGGAAAGATGACCATGTATGATGTGTAGCTTAAAGAGAAGGCATTTTTGAAAGGGGAATCCAAAGTATATTTGATGGGTGGCACTATGAGGACCTATAGACCTGCACATTGACTAGATTACTCTGATAGACATGCAACTATGTGTGTTTGATACTATACATCATGCTGCACTTGATTACACTCCCAGTCTGTATATATGTACCCTCACAGGTAAAATCTCATATGCATTCAGGCACACTCCAAGTACACTTTGAAGTGTACTCCAAGCATACTTTCAAATACAATTCCAATTCCACTTGATGTCAAGATCGCCACATGCTGTACTGTATGTACCCAGATAAGGTCTGAAACCCTTTCCAACTCTACCTCCAGGTATGCTTTCAAGTAAACCTCCCAAGTATGCTCTTAATTGCACTTCCAAGTATACTTACAATTCCACTTTAGGGTACAAATTGACCCTGCTTGACTGTATGCTCCCCAGCAAGCTTTCAAAATACATCCAAGCATACCTCCAAGTACACTCATAAGTATACCTCAAAGTTGCTCTCAAGCATACTCCTATATATGCTGTCATGTTCACTTCCAATTGTATCGAATAGTACCCACCAAGTCTACTTGACTCTATGCTTCCAAACACACTCTCAATAGTGAAGAGTCTCCCCATTTCACAATACTACATGCTCCCTTGATTGAACTTGAATTCCCAAATTAGAGATTCATAGATTAGCAGATGCCAGGTACTAGGAAAAGTAAGACCAGTGGCATATGGTGGGCTGCAGATACAATGGGGGGGGGGGGAGGGGAGTCACATATGGCAGGCAGTCTACATTGGACAAATTCAGAACATCAGTTTATATGAAAGTTGGGATCTTAACATGTATGTTAGCACTAAGTGATACACTTACAATATATTTCAGTTATTCTACTGTTAATTAGATTCTTACATTCTACAGCAAACAGAAGAAATCAAGTCTTGCAGAGCGCGGATCTCTGACTCAGTGTTGTCAGTGAAATTTGTAGCCAGTTTGTTATTGATACTGAGTATATATGTGGATATTTGGTACTTGGCTGATAGAGATACTGGAATGGTAATGGTTGTGGTAACAGTGATAGATAATAGTAAAGGGGCCAGTGATGGTATCGAAATCACTTATTGCAGTAGAGTGACCAAGTCAGCATCAATAGCAATACTTCGAGAGGCTTAGGATATTCTACTGGCCAAAGCGTTGACTAATACAATATTTTTAAATAGCAACAATCATCCTGTGAAAAACTCTACTCTACTCAAAATGCAACTTTGTCAAGCATTTCTCTTCAGGTATGCTTCCTCCCAAGCTGGGTTCTATGCTGGGGTGCAAGAAGGCTCTCTAGCAGTACCAGAAAGATGTTGTTATATGATATGAGAGTCATTGAGAATTTGTTTTTGGGACAGTATTTTGTAGCATATTTGAAGCATGGTATTATAAGATTTTATAGACCCACACATTGACTGGATTACTGCAATGCACATGTTATTGTATGTACATTATGGTGTATATTATTCTGCATTTAATAGACTTGAAAACAAACTTCAAAATGATCAGCATTGAATGCTCCCAAGTGCTCTCAGAAGTACCATCCTGACTTGATTCGATTTCACACTTTCAAATTGCTAGTTGTACCTTTCCAAGTATGATCTGAAGACACTTCCATAAACTCCTCTAAGTACTTTCAAATGTACATTTCTGGGTATATTCTCCTGTATGCTCTTAATTCAAATCGATATCTCACTCCCTGGATACTGGACTTGACTCACCCAACTATGGTTTTCAGATACTGCCAAGAATTCTGCTGTCAAGAATCAGATCTACACTGTTGAGTATATCGTTTATTATGCTTTCAATGGCAGTTGATGATACTCTTGCAGCCAGATTGACTATCAGCAACCTCAAATGCTTCTAAGATACTCCCACATACACTTTGAATAATGCTCTCAAGGACAATACTGAATGTAGTGGACAATACACTTTATGTCTGCATGTTGATATCCAGTCCAGTTAGCTATAAGAATATTCCCTTGTACCCTTCAGAGTATACTGTCAAGTAAACCCCCAGTTGAACTCCAAAGCACAATCCCAGCCTGCATATCTATATTCTTCCAAGTCATTTATCAATACACCTCAAGGTAAGTACTGATAACACTCCCAAGTATACTACTAGTAGACTGCTGAAACTCATTGAAGTATATTCTCTCATATACTTCCGATCAAGCTCTCAAGAATGCTTTTAACGGTACTCTATAGTACACTTTTAGCATACTGGACAGCCTACTTGCATGTATGGTCTTAAGATGTGCATATATACACTTCTGAGTATCCTCTCAAGCAAACTCTCAGTGCTACTTGGTAACCCACTTCCAGCCATCTGGACTCAACACAACCAAGTAAGCCTTGAAGAGGCAATACAAGCCCAATCTTGCAAGACTATATAATCAGATTTGTGCTTTATTGTAATGAGTTGCAAAACATGCTAATGTAGAGATAACATCCAGAAAGATCATATGGCAAGCATTGATTGATTGGTGGAGTTTGGTGGGACGTATAACGCATGTGGCACGTGGCATGGAGCTAGCAGTGGGTGGCATATGATTGCTAAAGTCATGACATGGGTAAATATTACAGTCTGAGCATTACACTAAGCATAATTATCACAATCACATTCACACGATAGCATCGTTATGAATATGACAATTGTAGTTTTATCCTTGACAGGAATTTTGAACAATTGAATGTTCAGAAGAGTAAATCTCTAATTGAGATGTTTTAGTGGAAACTACTGCTTACTTCCTGCTTATTTGAGACTTAGGTGTGTGCATTTGGTCTGGGATGAATAATGATACCAAAGGCAAAGGTGTTGGTAATTGTGATCATAGTACCAGATGTTATTAGATAAGTTGGCTGGCTACTGCATCAGCAAAAGTGCAAATTGACTATAGGCTGCGCTACGCGCACACCCGCACAAGTGCAGCTTATGGCAAGCTTCCCATGAACCCCTGCATATCGCACAGTATATGGTACTCCATAGTCGATTTATTGAGATGTGCACGTGGGCCTATGGAGTAATGTCCGGCTGCTGGACAGAAATTGACCAATGCCTGTCTTTACTACCTGGAGTCTTTGCTGTCATACTGGAACAATACGCACCATTACTGCGAGTTGGCATGAGAGTCCGCTGGTAATTGAAAGCCTTCTCTAGAGCCTACTTGAGAGCCTGCTTGAGAGAGCCGCATGTCAGGAGGAGTAGAGTTTTCCTCCACTGATTGTCTTTGGCCGATGGCAAACTCTGAGTTTATGGAAGCTTTAGCCAATTCAAGGCACTAAGTCTGGAAGCTTCGGCTAATGGAAGGCTCTAAGTCTGTAGAAGCTTCGATGCTAACGATGACATAGCCAACCTACCTGTCTAAGTGCTTCTGGTACAATGATCACCATCACTGACACCATCACCATTGCCATCATCACCATTGCCATCATCACCATTTCCATCATCACCATCGCCATCACCACTATTGTGATTATGACCATCAGCCCCAGCCAAAGTGTGCACACATACACATAAAATCTGTGGGAAGCAAGCTACAGATTCCTCTGAACAATCTGAGTGGGAGATCTGCTCTCCCTAAGATCTAATTGTATACCATTTCTACAGAATCTAAAGCTGCAATTGTCACCACCATGGTGGCAAAACATCATTAGATTTCTTCACGGTGGGCATGCTAATGATAAGATACGGAATATGCTATAGACTGACCTCATGATTTCAGCAGCCTACCACCGGCTACCCACCACCAGCCACATACCAAACACCACCAACCAAATGCTACTTGCCACATGCCATCTGCCTTACATCTCCCGGGGCCTGGTGTCTGCAACTCAACAAGTCCCTGTATCGAGCATGTAGTAGGAGCATATTCGGAATGAGTAGAGTTTTCCTCTGGCAGCTTTTGACCGATGGAAAACTCTGAGTTTATGAAAGCTTTGGCTAATAGAAAGCTCTAGGTCTGTAGAAAATTTGGCAAGTAGAAGGTTCTAAGTCTGTGGAAGCTCCGATGCTGATGTTGACATGGCCAACCTACGTGTCTAAGTACTACTGGCACTATAATCACTATCACCAACACCATTGCTATCGCCATTGCCATTGCCATTGCCATTGCCATTATTTCCATCAGCCCCAAACTGAGTGTGCCCACATACGCCCATGATTCAGAGAATGTGGGCAACAGCTTCCGATGGAGAACATGAGTCAGAAATCTAGTCTCACAAAGTTCAAATTGTCTACCTTTCATGCGGAATCTAAGGCTGCAATTGTCAACGCCATGACTGTGCAGCATCTTGAGATTTTGTCACAGTGGGAAGACATATGATAAGGTTTGGACTATCATATTGACTGACATCATGATTTCGGCTGCTATATGCCACCCGCTATCTACCATACACCACACCACACATGGCACCTGCCCAACAATGCCCACTATATGCCACCTGCCTCACACCTCCTGGTGCCTAGCTTCTGCACCTCAGCAAGTCTCTGGATCGAGTAAGATGGAGCATACATGGGAGCCTATTGTCAAGTGAGTTTGGATGTGTCTTCCAATTTGAAGGAATATATGCGAGCGACTTGGAGGTGTTCTTGCATATATACTCAGAGGTGTTCTTGGGAGTGTCTTGAGAGCTTACTTGTGAGTATATTGTCATGCAGGCTGGGAATGTGCTATCAGGTGCAATTGCAAGTGTACTTGAGAGCATACTCGGGAGTGTGATTGAGAGCGTCTTGAGAGCATCCTTGGGAGCATATAGTCAAGCAGGCTGGGAGTGAGACATTCAGTGCAATTGGAAGTGTACTTGAGAGTATCTTGAGAGCTTACTTGGGAGCGTATAGTCAAGCAGGCTGGGAGTGTGCCATCAAGTGCAATTGGGGGTGTACTTGAAAGCTTGCTTGAAAGTATACTTGAGAGCATCTTGAAAGCTCACTTGGGAGTGTACAGTGCAGCAGACTGGGAGTGTGCCATCGAGTGCAATTGGGAGCGTCCTGAACAGCATGCCCTGGAGTGTAATTGGAAACATACTTGAAGGTGTACTTGCGAGTGTACTTTGAGATTACTTTGGAGCTTCTTGAGAGCATAAGTCAAGCAGGCTAGGAGTGCAGCATCCAGTGCAATTGGGAGTGTACTTGAAAGGTTGCTCGGGAGTGTATTTGAGAGAATTTTGAGAGCTCAGTTGGGAGTGTACAGTCCAGCAGACTGTGAGTGTGCAATCGAGTGCAATTGGGAGCGTCCTGAACAGCATGCACAGGAGTGTACTTCAGAACATACTCGAAGGTGTACTTGGGAGTATACTTCGAGACTGCTTGAGAGTGTCTTGAGGATGTTAGTCAAGCAGGCTGGGTTTTTCCAGTCAAGTGCGATCAGAAGTGGGCTTTGGAACATACTTGGGAGCATGCAAAGCCGTGCATTTGGCAGTTTGGTTTCAAGTTTGTTGAATACAGCATGATGTATAGTATCAAGTGCATATGATTGCATGAGTATTATAGTAATCTAGTAAATGCGCAGACAAATTGGACTTTGTAGTGCCAGGCATCAAATATGATATGGATCACAGACCCAAAAACAGTGTCTCTATGAGTTATGTATCGTATAAGGTTATTTTTCCCAGTGTGCAACATTAGCATCAAAGGTTTCTTAGACTCAGAGCCTGCAATTTAACCAAGTTTCCACGTGTGCAGAGCTTTCCATAAACCAAAAGATTCCTGCATCAATCATTATTCTTTGCGATATCTGGTACACCCACAGGTTGCCCTCTTCAGCAGACTATCGAGCGGGGTGCCAAGCAAGCTATTAAGCAGGCATTCAAGGACCACCATGCTCTTAATTTGACTCTCAGTGCAGATTGCACCAGGTTAATACCTGTTTGGAGATATCTCTTGCTGCTAGGCCTATATAGATTTATACGCATGTACACATATTGCTAGCAATTGACTGTAGATACCAATAGACTGCACATGGTGCCAGGGTCAACAGAAACTTTGCTATAAGCTGTGTGTAGTGCCGCCTATACTTGATTTACAGTTTTGCAGTTGAGGCTTTCATGTGCTAGTGGGTGGTCAAGTGGACTTACAGTAATAGAGTGAACAGTACAAGCAAAATGGTAAAGACAGTTGGCAGTGAGGACAGGTACATGTCCATCTTTGACTGCCGGCCATATGTAGATTTAATTCCCAATGCACTCATCCAGATGAATTGATCATTAATCATTACATTCGCATATTAGCATCGCCAAGATCAGTTTGTCTTGAGAAGCCTCGAGGAGTATTCGGGAGTTGTTGGACCAGAATCGCACGGTGGATAATTCCCAGAGTGGACTGGACTAATGTAACAGCCATCATCTGCACCTGGGAACACCTTGGAGTGCGGGGTACAAGTCTGGAAGAACCAGAGAGCATCTGGAACAAGCCTGGGAGTAACTCGAATCACAGTAGAGTAGTCTGGGGATGCAACATCAACATTTGGAATGCTGTGGGTGCATCCGGAAATCATAGCTACTATATATTGTGCAACTGTGTTTTAAACTCACCTACCCAGTTTGTATTCCCATGTATGTATCTATATATCTATGAATCAATGTATAGATATAGTTACCCCTCTACACACAGTATATCTCGACTGGCTGCAGGTGGTGCCGGAAACCAATTCAAGACACACCTAATGATGACAATTGAGTCAACTCCAAGTCAGACTGTCAGGCCATGATCAAGCGAGTTTTGTGATGTACTTGGAACTCATGATCATGTGAACCTCGTCAGTGAATGTTATAACTGTCACTGGGAGCATCCAGGAGTGTCTGAGAGGATAGGGAGCGTAAACTTAGAAGCATCATTGTGAGGAGAGTAGCAGACCCTTGGAGGGTATTCTAGCCAGCCATTGAAGGAAGTGGCATCTCTGATGACCACTACAGGAGCACAACAGAAGTTATAGTGCTAAGTTTCGAAGTATATCAGTACACTAGAGGTACTGTAGTAGTGTTAGTTACGGGTGCGGCTAACCCGCCAGCAGTCTGGGTTAGGACAGGAAGAATTCTTCCATGCAGTTCCCGACCTGTCTGAAAACCTGACCCACATTGTCATAGCATGGTGGTCACCCAGACGGGACATAAACCCGTGTGTTTTTAGCCACAGTGGGCCTAGACACTGGTTCCATTTTGCGGACACCGCACCTTTCACTTCAATGAAGTATCTGAGTTCTGATCGTATCATGATATGATCACTATCGAGATTGGGCAGTTTTAGCCCACTCTTCGACCTTCCGCTTACAGATGTGCGATCGAACCAATATTCGTTGAATCGCTGTGAAGTAACATGACTTTGGATGCGAAATTCGCGTTGTTTTGATAGCGACTGAACAAATGTTGATCTGATCGCAACTCCAACCGCGGGAAGTGGACGAGTGGCTAGAAGTGCGCAATGTACCTGTCAATCATGTCATGATACTATGAGACCTCAGATAGTTAATCGGTGCCACACTTGGGAACTTGAAATGCTGGGGTTTTGGTGGTAAAACTGGCCCACTTCCAATCGTCCAGATTTTGTCTGTGCTATAACCTGTTGCCATGGTCCGGTTTCGGGTGGAACCAGAACTGTAACAGATCCGGAACTTTGGACCTGTTGCGAATACTATACAATTGGAAGGACCTGTAAGTGTCGCCGAACCAATTCAGTATTTATTATGACATTTTGAGAGATAACCGGGTTCTTATGGACAGTAGTTTGAAGAACTGCTGGTGTTAACTGAGACTCTCCGGATGTGTACAGCCAATCAATTTGCCTCAATTGTGAATATAATGCAGGAATTATTGTTCATTAAACTTCTGAATTATACTAGCTATCATCATTATCAACATTGTATTTATTACTTCACTCCATTAAAGATCTAAAGAAATAGGTAAGTGATTCAAACAAAATCATTGGTACAGCAATACAATAACACAACTAAGTGATCAGATGATGTTAATCAAACATGGTGTCAATGTCATCCACTACTTCTCCCATCCCATCAGTGCCTAGAAATTCAAAATAATACACTTCATCAACGGCTTAAAGAAGCTGCAGTCACTCATTGAATCTGCTGATGATTTGTATCTGGTGGGTAGAAGACATTGAATTCCAATGTTGTTGAGCACAATGTGTGATTTCTATCCAAAGTGTGATGAGATGATAGCTAGCTGCTAATCTGAAAGAAGATTTGAAAGGCAATATCATATATTCTGATGACAAAGGGAAGCAACTACCAGGAAAAGAGAAGCACCTGACGGGAAGTTGTGTGTGGAACAGAGGAGTACAAAAATGCTGTTGGAGAAGCGCGCAATGAGAAAGACAAAGGCCAAATCGACAAGGTGGAGTGTTAGACAGAATTGAGGAGCACCCACACAATTGTATGAGTACCGAAACAAGGATCGAGTAAGCAGTATGCAATGTAATTGAGGAGCACCAATCTAGGCTGAGCAGTACATATGGGCATTGAAATGGTATTTCCCAGTGGATGAGTGCCAAAAGGTAGAGGGGATGTGGTGTGCAGAACACAATACGGGACCACCAGTGGGCATTGAAGAGCTCTCAACTCATGCTGAGGAGTTTGGAAATAGGGGTACATAGCACGGAATGAAACACAGGAGTACCATTGTTTACTGTGGGGAATACAGAGTGTCAATCCCAGTGGTGGAGAGTCAAAAGTGGGGTAATTGACTGCAGATTCAACTGGATGAGTGTCAATCTTGTTTGAGGAGTGCCGTCAGAAATTGAGGAGTAGCTATGCTAGCAGAGTTGCACTGCAGAGGGGGATATAAAGCGGCCCTCTACTGTGAAACTGATGGCTGCAGTGGCTTCTGGAGTAACATTTAACACAGGGAATGGCCAAAATGTTCCTTGATATTGACCTTGAGAAACCATGACTGCGGACTTCTTTCCACTGGAATATTCAGATAGCACACAATAAATAGCTGCATCCACCAGCGTTAAAGTCTGCAGAGAGAGAGGTTGGAAATTCTGGGATGCAATAGGCTGCCACCCCAAGCTATTGGGGGTAAAGAACTATTGATGGCAAACAAGATGAATTACTTGCATTTGGGTGAATCATGATTTCTTGTCATCCATGATCTTTGAGAGATAAGCATTATCACAGATAACCTCCTTAAGCTGGATTCGAATCTCAGTCTCAGAGCATGGACGCAACCGGTAACTATGAACAACAGTTCAATATCCCCCATCTGCCAACTTGCCTTGGTCAGTACATATCATTAGTTGTAAGTATGTATAATTTGGGGTGCAATCAATGTCAGAAACCTGATTGAGGAGTGCTAGATGGAATCCAAGAGTTACAGATTCTCGTGTTTGCAGATCCAGTTTGAGAGATGGACTACCTGGCAATTGACGCACAGATGGTATACCTACTGGAGTACGTGCTAATGCCTGCTGACTATCTTGAGCATCAATAGCTAGTTGCAATGCATGTTCAACCATCGAGTACTTGTCATTGGATATGATTCCCCAAAGAGTCTCTGTGAATACCACTGCCTCCATGAGCCATTTTACCACCTCGAACTTCACCTTGTGGTATTGGGGAACGCTGTAACCTCCACTGGTGTTGGGTTGTGGAACATGCTGGTGTGCATCAGACATTGCAAGCAGCAGTGCCTGGTGTGGATGGTGCACAGTCAGACGAAGATGCGTCGTTGAGGAGGGCTGACTTTTGGCTCTTGAGCGGTGGTGGTGGTGTCCTTAGCCCAGGTGGTTTTTGGAAATTTGGAACCAGAGGGTATGTAGTGACAGTATTGGCATTCCTCTGTTTCTTTGGCAGTTGATCTCTGATTGGATGTAATGACTTGTTCCAGTGCTCGTGACCTCGAAGTAGGAGCTCCTGCTGCTAATTCAAATGGTTGTCTTCGATGTCAGATAATAAGGTGGAATCTCCAGTGTCCTCGCTTGTGTCATCCCTGATCACCTGGTAGGTATCATCATCCATCTTTATTTAGGACATTGGGGTGATAAGTCATCTGCAGTATGACGCACGAAGGCAGATAATCAAAACGCAACATCTGATCCACAATACAGATTGACTGCTGAGTTGAATGGGAGTATTCTCTCAAGGTGTGCTTCTTGATTCCTCTGTGAATAGTCATTCTTCCCCTGTTAGGGTGCAGGTTCCATTTGCTGTGATGAAGTTAGAAGGTTGGGGAATGAGGAAGAGAGTGTATAATCAGTAAAAATATGATTAAGTGCAATAGAATAATGGGACAAAGGGTGCAATATATTGCCGATAGTTGAGAAGGTTGAAGTTTGAGGCATGCCTTGAGGGTCCTGGAGAGCTGAATTGAATGCTTCCTATATATATTGGGGATGGCAGTCTTGAATTGGAATTTAACATGTTCTGAGATGTACAGGAATACATGGATTCCTAATGCAGAATGTTAGCAACTCCTATCATCAACACTCTTTATGGACGCCACAATTGGAGGTTGGCTAAAGCCAAGGCACATTGAGTAAAACTAGACACACTGGAAGAAGACTGGGGACATTAACAAACTATTAGTGCTGGCCTAATAGAGCACTGAGAACCTGAATGAAATCATGTTCCCCTGCATATGAATTGCCTACGCTTAGTAACAATATGTGAGAGTTTGAGCATTTGAGGTAACTGCATGGTACAAAGTTGGGGTAGTATTGACAATCTGCAGAACTCAATAGATTTTGGACCATCCATATGACAGCTGAGTGGCAAGGGTTCATAATTAGTTTGTTATCAATTGAGGAGAAATATGCATCTCCATATATGGTATATCCACCAGAAGGCCACACATATCTTCACCACATTTTGTTGAATTATAATACTGCAGAGAAATTAGCATTCAATAAGGCCATAGCGTAAGCATAACTTCCCAATCACGAGGTCATCTAGGCTGTGTCTGCAGAATATCCTTCATAGCCATGATGGAGTTAATAGAGAAGGAAGAGAGTTGCACTACAAAGGGGAATACAGTCATGCAGAAAGAATGGTATGGCATGATGGATATCTCAAGGGTAATTTTATTAATTCAAGAATTCATCAATACCAAGATTGCCAACAAATGGGTCATAAATACCTACTCACATTCTGATTTTGCAGCTAATATCTAGTATGTTGCACACCATCAAATCACATAATCATTATAACTTTCACTACTTCAACGTCAACATAGAATAAATGTTTAGATTGAAAGTTATACACTACAATGAAATGAATACATAGTGAGATATTATCCGACATTGGGTAGAAGTAGGATGATTACATCTATGCAGTTCCAGGATATTGAGGTGCGCTGAAGATTACATGATTACACTTAAATTCAGTGGCAAGCAGTTGCAGGCTCACCTAGAGTTAGCAATGGTTGTAATGCCGAGTAATGGTATGCCTTTTGGACATCCACAGAGTCCAGTACGAGAATGGCCGTAAACCTTCCATGACATACTTGACAATGGTCCATCCGTCCTGTGTTGTGAAGAGTGACCGGTAATCGCTGATTGTTGGATTCATGAGCCACTCACCGGTGAACTCTGGTAATCGGCACACTGACTTTTGCAACTGCAGTGTCCAATTGCACTGTGTCTTCACATCCATACTTCATAGGACTCCAATTCATAGTTAGCCTCTTTCACAGTGAATGAACTCATTTCGATAACCAGGTGTCAGCATAATCAATACAGCAAGCATTCTCTGCTATATGAAGGTCAGTTTGAGCACTTTCTCTATTATCTTTGCTAAACCTGGTCTCATGGCAGACACTTTGTTGATTGTAGCATTGTCCTCCTTTCGAAGTCTTTGACTCTTCCCAATGTCTGTGCTTTCATTCGCTCCAAATTGCTGATTGCACTGATGGCCTTCCCAAGACTTTGTGCCGCCTTTTACACCTGGACTGCACATGAATCAATCCAAAGCAAGCTGAATGACATGCGCCATGCATGATATGAGGTTTCTCAGTGCGGGCCACTTGATTCCGGAGGGCTCAACTGTTGATTGTAACTTGCGAGTCATCATGTAATTTGAGGAAGCGTTATCTGTTGTAATTCCAAGTAATCGACCGTCAGTCAGCTCAAGACAATAAAGAATTTCTTTCAACAGTCAGGCTAGCCGTATCCCAGTATGTCACCCATTGACCTGTAATCCTTAATGATCTTTGGAAATAGGAATAGAATGGGCTATCAAGTTCATCCAATGCCAGTTGTACTTCTCGCAGAGCCCAATTATGATCCATATAATAGGCAATGACCGATGTCATTGCTAATTTGTTCGTTGATGCCCATTTGTCTAAAGCTAAACTAACTTTCTTTCGTGATGGCAAGTGCTTCATAATTGCATTCATGATAAGTATGTATTCCATTGGGCAAATGTTGCTCCGTGTCCTGGCTGACGTTAACTCCAGCTTCATTTGTAATGCATTGTATGAGCCTCGTAGCTCAAGGTTTGATATAGCATTCCATGGAATGGGAGCTGAAATATATCCTAATATGAGGTAGTGATCCTAGGTGTTTTGGTAAAATTCTGAAGTATGAAAGTCCTTGGCTGCCAGTTTGAAGCGTTTTGTCTCTCAATTTAGCGAATATACTGAAAACATAAATGATAAATATGGATTTCCTTTGCAAACTGACCATCAGAATACGTCGACTTTGTTGGGTGTTGAGTATGGCAAAAGCTGTTTCATCGACCGTTGAACTAGTCAATTCAGTTACTTCTCACTGCGTCAATTAGTTCAACTTTGCGATGCATACTTTTGCCAGCAAGTGTTTCCCCATTAAGCTAGTCCCATGTTCTGATGGATGGCAATGAACTTAATGACAATCGATACATATGATGCCAGTGCATCTGGTCTCCGCAATTCCGCAGTGCAAATAGAATCGCCATGAAAACGCATGTCTAGAACTAATTCAAACAATAGGCCGCTTCTAGTCTACATCGATTGAAGCACACCAAGCAATGAATAGGATTTGTAATGTAAGGTCGCTTAAATCTTGAATAAAGACAGGTTCGTTTTTGGAAGATATTGAAATTTCTAGCAACAAGGTATTTAATGATTTTGATTCCGACATTGTGGTGCGAAATTGAAATCTGGGTAATTCGACCTGAATCACTGTCGAAAGATACTTTGTAGTCAGATACAACGCCGGTTTTTAAAGGTTGATTTTAGATTTCCAAGCAAGAAAATAGTCAGACCTCTAAGGCATCGTATGCATATTTGTGAAGTTGAATGCAAGAACACACAACGACGGGGCGGTTGCAATATCGTTGCTTGCATTTTTGCTCATAAAGGCAGCCAATGGTATGATTATGGGTTAATGCTGTTGCATTGCCGTCTGATTATCCAAGATGCAAGCCCAACAATCCTTGACACTGAGTTAATGCGCATTGTGAGGAGGTAGTCGCGATGTCATTAGTAGCATTTTTGGCTATAAAGGCGACGAATATTGTGATAATGAGTATATGCCGTCGCGCATCCCTTGAATAATCGAAGATGCAAAACCAACGATCGTTGACGCTCCGCTGACATTCATTTTGAGGTGGTGATAGCGATATCGTCACTGGCCTTTGTGCCTATACAGGCGGCCAATACTGTGAGTATGGCTTAAGGTGGTTGAACAGCCTAGTGATAATCCAAGGTTCAAGACCAGAAATCATTGACACTCCGTTGAGGCACATTTCGAGGATGGGGCAATAAGCATGTGTTCTGCCTTGTTAAAATCAAAGCCAGCCAATGAATTCTCTTTGGGTGGATGTGACTATGCAACCCATTGATTGCCGAAAAGATCAGGCTAAAATCGTTGATGCTCCGTTGATGCTCACCTTAGCGACATAGCAATAGTCATTTGGTGCGCAACAATTTTGCATACAATTCATACAGCCTTTATTGACAGCCAATCTACCGTTTCTATGTATACTAATTTGCATCCAATAGCATCGAGGCCTCTTGGTTTCTAAGCCACCACTGTTCACATCAGGCGTCCAATTAATGACGTAGCTCCATCAAGTTTTCGCGCTTTCAGCTGGCATTTCACAGCATATTAAGCTATCTCCTAATTTTAGCCATATAAAGCCTGACTTTTGGAGATTTCTTTATCCAGCTTGTTTTCCTCAATGTGCATGATGTACCAGAAGAAATGAACATTATCAGGACCATGTGCAGCAGGTCGGAGCGGAGAGTAATGCAGTTGGATGCATAAACAAATGCATCATGACAGCTACCATTCATTTAGTTTGATACTGCACACTCAGCGCTCCTTCTATGACTCGTATAATATCACAGACTTACACTTTGGAAGTACATTTCATCTCTATTTTAGGTTTTGCTTTCCAATGTAACTGTAACAGGGAAGTCAATATGAAGTTTCTTGACCATCTAGCAACCAGATTTGGAGTCTAGAACTTTCGCATGGCCCATACGACCCTTGCACACCCACTAATGAAATATCATGTCTCACAATTTTGTAACTGAAATCAAGAAACACTGGACACGTAGCAAAATAGGTACAAAAATTTCTTTTAGCACAGATAGGCTGTCAAAATTAACTGTTTGGTTATCAATTTCTCCGGCAACATGGGAGCCATCACTTTGTCTTCGTTCGTATCTGATTTCAATATCATAATTAACTTGGGATGCTATATGCACGGGTAAATGCTTACGGGTTCAACATGTTTTGCATCCTTAATCGGTGTCGAATTGGGTGCCATGTCAGACGAGAGAATAGGTGCAAGGTTGTGTGATTGTGGTTTTTCGAGACCCAGCCCCACTTGACTACTTCCTCGTCGAGATGTCTCTCCTGGCATTTGCGAATTTCCGGGGACCATATCAAGAGTCTGCATAAGTACTCCAAATGCTGCCAGGGATGGTGTCGTTGCAGTCATGTCCATTTGGGGCTTTACAACTGCCGGAACACTCAATTTGGCTGTCCCATACTTCTGATCTCTCTCATGGATGAAGTTGGCTGCATCCCCCCATCCCGGTTGCGTCAATGTGTCAAACCTCATCTGCATCTGCCGAAAACTCTTCTCATGGTGCTGTACTGTTTTGGAGATTGTCCCCATCATCCAGCCAGGTTCATCATCATCACTCAGCTTGGAGAACTCTGTATCGTGTTGATCATCTTCCTCATCTTCCACATCCTGCTCATCGTCGGAACTTGCAAGATCGCTCAGACTGTCTCGGATAGCATGCAACATTTCTTCAAATGTTTTTTTGGGCTTTCTGATCATTGCTCCCGCATTTTCACCTGTTATCATGTCTTCCCTCTCTTGGATAATTGCTGTCTTAGCATCTTGAACTCGCTTTCTTGCCATAGCGGTTTCTGTCTCCACATGATCCTGGATACATTTCACTTTCTGTTCATTGCTTAAGAAGTGTATATCTTGTCGTTTCTCCGCCGAAAGATACTTTTTAGATTGTTAGGTGCCCAATGCTCACAGTGCTCGGACACTTTCTGGCTGCATGCTGCTTTTACCTTCATTTGCTTGATGATGTCAACATGTGGACCGCTGTGTCGATTTGCCATATTTGCCCACTGGAAGTCGTATAAAGTTCTTTTCGGAGTATTGTAAATTGTACCTTGTGTTGACCATGTTGTTGGCTGAGATGTTGGATGTTGCATGATATGGACCACATGGTGGCTAACTGAGTCTTGTATGTCAAGGTTCATACGTTTGATGAACTCAAACAAAGCAAAATCTGCGTGTTGACTGTCTTGTTATTCAGATGAATAACTCTAACCATACGTTATGACTCAATGCTGAGTGTGTGTTTGATGTAAGATCCGGGCAATATGTTGACAGAACATCACCTGACATCCTTTTCGTTGAATAATATCTTTTCTATATATATCAAACATGTGATTTCAGCTGTCGTTCACTTCAACGTATTGCTGCCAACAAACACACAACATCAGACCAACTTACTGCAAATTGCGGGATTGTTGGAATCCCCTGCAACTTGCAGCTATACTCAGTCGGATTTATCTTGAGTAGAATGTGCAAGTTGACTGTCATTCATTCCATTGTGATTTGTAGCTAACTATATATTCCTTAGGAATTCCAAATTTTCTTTATCATCTTCCTCACCTTTTCCACAACCGCAGGTCATGGCTGCATACACAGCCCACCCACGTCCGATTGAATTGGAATCGAGCCGAATGTTAGGCGTTTCATTGAATGCACCCCTGGCTGAGGCAGAGTAGCAACCCAGATACCAGTCAGTCCACCACGACACAGCAATTGCAGCCACCAAAAATATGACCCACGACACACAATTATATGAAGTATGCAAAACCGAATGCAGCAAGAATAGGAAGCTGCATGCAATGAGACGTGAGTAGCTCTATATAGATGTACAACCCAGCAAACTAACAATATGATAAACAGCTGGTGTACATAGAGAGCTGCATAACCAACTTATCGCTGACCACAAAGGGAAACCCTTATGTTCAAAGAAGGCGTTTGTCAGCACAGTCCACGAAATCAAATATCATGATGTCGTCATCTCCGGGATTTTTGTGTACAAAGTTTGTGACAAAGGTCCCCGGGAGTGGACAAAACTAGATTTAATGACCTTTGATTTTGCTACAGGGTCATATATGGTTCAGGTACAAGCCGAATCTCCCTTTTGGAAGCAGCAACTAATTCCTTGAACGTTTCCAACAGCTTTGCTACTATGGCGAGGGAAGAAGGTCGGGTACAGCTGGAACAGTCCGACATGTGACTTGCTTTGAATATGGACAAAGTGGCCAAAGGAGGGTTTTCGCATGCTGCACTAGAGGAAATGAAGCACCTATTGAAGACAGCTCGCACAGAAGTTCGAGAAGAGAAGAAGTGGGGAGTTGAGTTTCCTGGGCATACAAAGGTGAAGGCTGCATTAGAAAGGCACCTGGCAATGGTTTATAAAAATTATACTCATGGCTGCCTTCCATGCCAAAATGGCACAGCAAAGAATCCGCAGACATGCTGGAGGCGCAAAGGAACAGGTGGACCTTAACCAGAACTGGCGGCACCTCCTCCCAGAACTCCACCTCTACCCGGAATGCCACCTGCGCTATCTCGTGTCATTGAGCACACTAAAAGTGCTGAAATAGATGGTATGCCCTCCAGTTGTGTGTGTATACATTCTCTGCTTTCCAACTCTCAATTTTTCGATCATAATGCAGATGCCAAGGATAGCAAGTGTGAAAACGATATTATTCCAGATTTGCTGACTGCTATAGGATAATCCACAGGTTAGTACACTATCTGTTGCATGGTAATGCAGCGGACATCCGTTTCGAAGATAAGAGCAGCCATTTGAGCGAATCTGACAGTGAAAAGAAGCATTGATAGAAAGGAACAGGAATTTTAATCAATATCATTAGCTACAATTAGCGGATACTTTCACATATATGTTAAAGTATATATTTATATGCACAATTCAAGAACAATGTAGTGATAAAAGAAACCGTACATGACGAGGATTGAACAACTGCCAAATCACAGTTATTGATATTCTTTGCCAAAGTGAATGATTGAATAATGCGGATACGCCAGTGGCAAAATGTGTGTCAATGGTGCGTCAACAATTTTTTGTCCTGTAAGTCAGGTTATTAAACTGTGAATTAGTTGTTGTTATCTATAACCATTGGATTGGCCGCCTCTAAAGGCAAAAGAGAATGCTACACTGTCCCTGCTCCATCTTGACAATGAGCGTCAACAGAGCAACAATGATTTTTGGTCATGCATTTTGGGTAATGTAGGTGGCAAATGATCGCAGACATCTATAAAGAAGGTGTTGGCAGCCTATATAGGCAGATAAGCAAGAGATGTTCCCTCGATAGCCTCCCAGAAAATCACAACTAAATACAATTTCAAAGCTGCAACTCAGTGATCATGAATGTTTAAGTCTATAATACTGGTCAATTCTCTGTATATAGACATTAGCGGCCACATCACACTTTGATTTATCATCCTGCAATGCCAAAAATCATTGAAGCGCCTTTACCACCCATTTCCAAGATCGGGCAGGGAGTGTGTCACTATCTCCTTCGCCTTTGAAGGCGGCCAATACGACGATTATTTATAAAAACGAAGTAATCCCATATTTAATACCCGAATAACAAGACCAATAATCGTTGACGCCCTGTTGGCGCTCGTTTTTTGGAGATAGTAGCGATGTTACAGCTAGCATTATTGCCTATTAAGGCGGCCAAGCATACGCTTGTGTATAAGAACGACCAAGTCACTTTTTACTTACCTGAGTTTCAAGACCAAAAATCGTTGACTCCCCATTGACGGTCATTTTTAGGAGATAGTAGTGATGTCGCAGCTAGCATTTTTACCTATTGATGCAGCCAATACAATCAGTATCCATCAAAACGATCAACTAACTGATTACTTTCCTGGCAAACAAGACCAAAAATTGTGGATGCTCTATTGATGCTCAATTCAGAATTGCACATGGAGAGTGTCGCATTCTCTTTTGTCTGTAACAGCAGCCAATACAATGATTATCGACAACAACGACTAATTCACTGTTCAATTACCTGACTAACAGGACCAAAAATCATTGATGCTCTGTTGACGCTCATTTTCAGAATGGAGCAGAGAGCGTATCACTTTCTCAAGTGTTTTGAAATCTGGCCAATACCTCATTTATGATCGTCAGCATCCAATCGCCAACTAGATTACCCATGATGCAAAACCAAAAATCATTGAAGAACAGTTCCCTATTATGTTCGGGATGGGGGAGAGAGCATGTTGCTCTTGCCTTTGCATATATAGGCAGCCAATACATCTGAAAAGCACAAGGGCATACAAAAGTGAAAATTTGGCGATTTGGAGTAGGATATCTAAATGCGACAATAAGTAGAAATACCCGAAACACAGAACCAGAGATTGGAACCGAGGGGTCTAGCGAAACCAGGCACAACACACAGGGTTACTGGTACGGGTCCGGGTTTGCCCTGCCATGATACAGTGGGTCGAGTTTTTGGATGGTGCTGGAACAGAACAGAACCGTTTTTGCGGTCTGAACCTTGATCAGTTGTTAACACTTGGCTCACCTGACTTTGAGGGTAAATTGCACTCTTCAACACTGTCTTTTCTTAACTGCAACATTTAAGATTATCCCTATTTGAATGTCTCTCTTAAGGAGTATCTATTCACAAAATCAATTTTCCGGTACGAGATTTGGCAGCCCAAATATACATTGTGTCACAATTGAATTAAGTCTGATTCAAGGTATTGTGAACTTAGGCTTCTTTGGGTTAGCACAGTATATAGGTGAGTGGGTGATGCTGGCTATCTTGCACAGTCACTGAGCAGATTCTGTCTGTTGAGATTCTCACTCTCAAGTTCCAACTCTTGTGACAGAGCCTGAGCATCCAGAAGCTAATCCAAGATTTGGAAGCAGAGGTTCGAAGTTCCAACTTAGTCAATATCGAGTAATTTGAGTGAACTATGTTGTCAAGTCTGTGCATGTATGGTTTAGTTGTGCAGGGCTACCTCTCACCAATGGACAGTTGACATGGAGTTAACAGTTTATGGCATTTTACTGCTGACCTTCACATATCTATCAAGCATAGATTAATCCATTACCAGTGATTATATTGGATGAGCAATCTAGACCAAAACATAATGCATCTTGATACGTGACAATCTTGTTGCACTGCGTTTACTGATACAAAGTTAAAGAAATCATAATGAGAATGAAACAAACCAACCAATACAGTGCACTACGGACTGGGATACATGCGCTTTGGTGGCTTGTGTGTCACTCATGAGACATGCCTTGACTGATTCACTTATAATGAGTCGCTGCATATTTAAGTTGATTTTATATATGTTCAAGAACCTTATTCTGGGCTGGATTGCAAACCTCAGTTGTAGAGGAACTTCAAATATAGACCAGGAAATACCCAGAGGCAAAAGCTGTAGCTACACCATAATTACCCCAGCTGTATTTCAGCATCTGATTCTCTGGGATGTAGACCTAAGGTGTGTCTGAATATCCATGTCATGCCTGTAAAAGCTGCGGCTTTGCAACAAATAAGTAGTGTTAGCAACGGGTCAAAATTCCAGTATCGGTTCCGGTTGCGGTTCCACCCGAAACCGGACTGTGGCAACCGGTCTTGCCAAACGAAAACCGAGCCCATTGGAAACGGGCCGGTTTTACCACCAAAAACCCGGCATTTCAACATCACAGCTTTGCCTCCAATGAAGGATTTGAGTTCTGATCGTATCATGACATGATCAGTATGTAGATTCTGCAGATCTAGCCGCTCTGTCACCTCGCCATCTCATATATGTGATCCAACCAATATTCGTTGAGTCGCCATCTAAAATCCGCTCATTTCACTGAACATTTACCCTTTTTGCACTGCCAGTCAACAAATATCAGTCGGATTGCAAATTGGTATGCGGTAAGTGAAAGAGCGGCCAGAACCGCACAATCTACATACTGATCATGTCACGATACAATGAGAACTCTAACTCTTCATTGCAGCAATTGGTATAGGAACCGTAAAGTTGGAAATGTGGTCATGTTCCAACCCGGCCGAAAAACCGCGGGTTTATTTCGAGTTGGGGTAACAACCTCGCCAAGACAAAGCAGGTTGGGTTTTGCCCAGATGCGGAACCGAGTGGAACCGAACCGAGGGGCAAATACCGAACCGCTGGTGGGTCACCCGAACCCGTTGCTAACACTTCCAATAAGACAGGCCATGTCACATATTCTGACACAGGTAGTCAATATGACCAAGATTATCATCATTCCTAATTGGGATTTGAAAATATACAGTAGTCGATAGGTCATAATGATATGTAGCTACGACTTGCCAGGGCACCTGAATATGGATTATGCACTAGTGAAGCAGAGCCTTTGGTATCAAGAGGTAAGCTGTAACTTATACTTTGACTCATTTACTCAATTTCATCTAGGCTGGCCTGTTGGCAAATGGGACTGGCAAATATGCAATACTCGATCTGTCATAGCAGAACTGAAAACATATACCAATGATTTCTCTGGTGCATTTTAACCCTGAAAATATTGGAACAAAAGCTGTAGCTAAGCACCAAATGAGCAAGCCAATGTCTCATATTCTAATACTGCTATTAAATATCACCTAGACTAACTTTATTGCCACATGGAATTGGCAAATGTACAGTGATGAATCTGTCCTGAAAATACTGATGACATATGCCATTGATTCCCCGGTACATCTGAAATTGAGAAAATAATGCTCAATTTACTCATTTGACTTCAAACTGCGTACACGGCCTGTGATTTCCAGTGCACCCCACATTTGCAACTGACTAATGATTGAAAGCCTATGCTTAATCATTGTCAAAATTGGACCGATGAAAGTTGTTATGAGATTGGCCAGTAACAATAATCTGAATACAGCTTATGAATTGACTTCGTCTCATTTTGGTCATTAGTAGTACTAATCAAGAACTCCAATTAAATCCCACTCTAACAAATCCAATATCAGGACTTTGTTTCAGTTCCACATGAATGAGAGAAAGCATTCATTTATGTCGTCATGTAAACCTTACAAATGAAACTTTTGACTATTTGTATCAGTTTTGAAGATTAGGTTGGTTGAATATCTAACACGACATATTTTGATAAAGCGTCATAACAACATACAATGCTGGCTCATCTGACTACAATGTGTCTCCTTTCTTGGTCAGCCTCTTCATATGATTGTCACCAAACTCTACATTCCTCCAATTCCTTGAAGCGGTGATGTTTGGTCAATACATCCAGAAGTGTAGGACTCTGGTTTGTGCCACTCCTGAATGTTGATGGAGATCACTGGTATCATTATCATAGCCAAAGAACCTGGATTCAGTGACCAAGTGTTTGGAACTCGGTTTTGCCTTAGCCAGACCACTCATGCAGATTTCACGTACTGCTTATTCAGTATCCTGAACTTCTGTGTTATCACTAGATTGTTTGCTGCAGTGAGATTTTGGTCTGTTGTACACACTTGGGTGTAGGGACAAATACCAAGGGATTTCATAATCCCTGGAATTTGTGCTGTATGTGTGTGCATTCAGCATTGTACATTTCTGTATACATGTGGCATCTATCCACACCATCCGCAAAATACTTCGTTAGTCACCACTCCAGATGAGAAACATGGCCAAGAAGAGGACACAATAGCATAGCGTATTGTACAGGAGGTGCACTCGGGAGCAAATTACCAATTGTCTCTTAATCCAGTAGGAGCATCTGTCTTGATTCATGGTCTTTGTCAGGTTGGGGATACTCTGTAGATTTGTTGAAAAGCATTGCCAGAAATCACTTTCTCAGCCTGTCAACAATAGAAGAATTGACACCAGGATTGAGTGGCCGTGCATAGTAGCATTGTGGAGCAATATTGTCATGATGCTCTCTGTGTCCAAATACTAATGACCAATATGCTAGCCACCATGAATGAACCCGCCATGCTCTAAAAGCACCCTGTGAAGTATATCTCTCCACCAGGGTCTACAGTTTTACTTGCTTTTACTCAGTACACACGACATCAATGAGTGATGCACTTTCATTCTGTATCTTCCCAAGTGAGTTTCCATGGGCATATTTCGACTACGACCACCCCTGTATCTTCCGAAGCTTTGCAATGTCCACCATTCAGTGCACCACATGCTTATCAGCTTCTTTGTCTTCTGTTCAAATCGCATGGATCAAGCTCTTCACAGTGGAATACAGTGACTCTGCTCCACACTTCTCCATTACAGTATCATTCTCATGGATCTTCCAGCAATCCTGAAAACAGCCACATTGTCTGATGGCACCAGTCATAGAGAGAATGAAATCCCAGTGTTGCCGTGACTTGAAGTAATAACTCAATTCTCGCTTTCATCGCAATTTGCCAACCAACACTATGTATAGTCTTGTACCAATTGAACTCATCAAAAATGCCAATACACAAAGAACAATATCAAAGTTCGGTATTGCTTGATGGTTTCAATTTTGATATGAAGGTATCGTATGAAACAACGTGAATATTCAAGCAGTTTCGGAGCTTGTTAAAACTGGTGTTCTGATTGTAGTTAGTGAGATTTCTATTTTCTGCATCCAACATGTTCACTAGTTTGAAATTGGCCCACTATGTCATCTTGTTGATGACATTCTTGAATGTCTCTACCACTCTACGTATTGTGTCTACTACGATTGGTTCAAGTGCTCAAGTAACTGCTAGATGACCTTGAGGTGAATTGTCTGCATCTTTGAATGGCGGTAGGGTAATGATTTCGGTTGCTGCAACAGATATTACTCCCGTTCTTTACGGATAATCTCAGCATACTCGTTCTGTACAATAATCACCCACTCCTCATGGCCATTCCCCGACAAAATTGACAGCAGTGACATCAAAGGAACATTGCCAGTGAGCAATTTGCATATCATAGGTGCTGCAATGGAGGTGAATGTCTTGCCAAGACTTATTTCATCTGCCAAAACTGCTTCTGGCATGTCTGAATCCCAGACCCATCTCCTTACAAGGAACCATATTGCACAATACTGGTGCAGCAGATACTGGGTTCCTTCCAGGTCACGAATTGCATACTGGTTGCATGGGACTTGGTCAGCTTTCATTTTGCAAACTGACCAGGCAATTACCACCCTGAATGCCTTACCACAACACTTGTGATTGAATTCGTTATAGATTATATTGCGGACAATATACATCACTGAAGTACCATTAACTGGTTCAACGACCTGGTCACCATCCTCCACTTGCTCCTGAACCTCCCTTGCACTGTTGTCTGTTTTCTTTTCATCTTCAATGATGTCTGTCAGTTGGTGCAATGTATGCTGGACTGATGGATTCATTCTCTGGCACTTCTGAATTTCTTCATAGTGTTATGTATTTCTGAGACAATCAACCATCACAATGAATATAGAGAGATGGAATATAATCGATTCTATTCTTTCCATCAGAACTTACATCTATACAGGTATCAATCCCCTTCCCATAATCCTCCCCTCTCTACTCTCTTTCACCCTCTTCTGAATCTTCCAAAGTCTATATAGAACGATTAGCAGTTACACACAGCTTGCCTCAACATGGCTAATGGGGATTAACTTCGTTGGTCGAATTACATGCTCGGCAATCTCCTTCACTGTAGCACTTTTTCATTTCTACCAAATATATTTTTGGATTGTGTCCAAGTTTCACCTTGCAACTATTTAAAACACAGCAGTTGTACAAAATCTGCCCATGTATGGGTTCATTCATCATTTTCCTGTGTGTATACAATCTCTTATACTCATCATCCAAGTTGTCCTGCTCCAAGGTACACTTACACATCAATGTTTGTATGTATGGCTCTATCATGCGAGCATTACTGTGGATGAAATCAATGAGCTCCTCCCAGTGTCTCACATCTGTATAAATCATATGGAGTTGTTTGCTGGATATATAAATTTCTTTGACATTCAACACCCAGTGAATCACAACTATGAACTGTGTATGATGTAACTTTAAGAGGTTACTTCTCATATATTTGACGGAGCTCTCCCAAATCTGTCGCCAGTTATCTGTTGCTTTGCATTCCCTTTTTTCTCACCTCCCGTCTTTTGATCGCACACTTCTTCAAATGTATCTCACCCCACCAAATCCAAATCCATTCAGTATTGTTGAAATCATTGAATGGCAGCCAATGCTTGAATGTGATCGAACATTCTGCAACTACTGTTTCCCAGTGAAGGGGTTCTTCGCAAGGCTCATTTAATGCTTCTGCCCCTATGTAATGGACTATCCCTACTTCTCCACAATCCCAGCCACCATTTATTTCTACCCTTTGTTGAACACACTGCAGAAGGCCTGCCACATCCTGTTGGCAAGGTCCCTCAAGTAGAATCTGGTTTGCATCTGAGTGATTGGCAGCTTGTCCTCTGCACACCCCAAGTACGACAAAGGATCACCCTCATCATCTGCATTACGATTCTCATAGGAAATATATTGCAATCAGGGTAAGTCAGAAATTTCTGTAACATCTATTTCCCACAGTTCAGTTAGTATCTGGAATCTTTGTATTGGGAGGCAGATGGGGGGACTCCCAGGTTCACCAAAAGAAGGTCTGGGTGGCAGAGTTGAGCTCCATGATGTTTGTCCTTGGACTGGATTGTTTCTTGGCGGTCCTCAAGGCACTCTCAGTACACCTGGAGATGATGGCCGTTGCCTTGGAAAATGCTGAGGTGGGAACATTTGAGACTCACCATAACCACCTTGGTGGAGGTTATATCATTGCCACTGTAGCCCATAACTAAGATATCCTTGGTTTGTGCTGGTGTTTGGTTTTGAACTGTTTTGTGGTATGGAGAATGGAGAATGCTGATAAAACAGCGGAGCACCTGGATATGACTGCAGTGAAGGAGGGTGACTATAATGAAGCGGTGCATGATATTGATTAGTGTGTTTCGCAGATTGACTGTCATTGCCAGAGGAAGTTCCTGAACTATTATCTGATAAACCAGCATTGTCGTCACAGCATTGTTGTTACCCAAATTGTCCACTTGGGGGAGCCATATTTGCTGTCTTCGGTGGAAATCCATTCATCGACAAGGTGTGTGAACAAAGAGGGTGGTACACTTGTGTAGGTGCAAGATGCAATGTGGAGTAAATAGGAGTGTGATTTAGTATATTGCAGGTAGCAGTAACCTTCAGCAGAATGAAGTGAATTTAATCTCCCATTCTGTTGCCACGAACTGTGGTATTTCACTACATCTTGGATTCATGAATGCAACCCAGTTGAGAAAAAGCAACCTTAAACACACACCTCCTGCCTTGCTTTGCTATCTGTTCAAAATTATATAGTTGAATATTCCATAAATACTCGCCTTCATAGGAATTCATAACAATAATCATCGTACAAGAGATGTTTGATGAGATTTCCAGCAACCGAGGAAGAACCATATCCAGCATGAATTATAGTATGCCTAGGGATAGTATACATAAATGTAATGGGTTCGACCATGCAACCTCATTCAAGTGATTGCCTGCGAGTTGAGCAGAAACAGTCATTGCTTCCTCTTAAACTCCTTGTCATGTATCATTGTACTGCTCAGAATCCACACTGCTGTCAAGGATCATTTCTGCAACAACCTTCCTACCAGCCTATCAGTTCTCAGTAATCATTGTGCAGCCATACAGCTGGCCAGGAAACTCACCTATTTTTTGAATTAAGACAATCTACCATTAATATCAGAAGCTCAGATACATGAGCGTAGATAGTACTCACAATGCCCCAATCACATAGTGTAAGGTCCATCACAGCGATTACAGTAATAACAAAAGTGACCCTCTCTTCTCTGCTGCTGTTTTTGAAGAGATGATATGCAAAGTCATTGTATGGCATATGATATAACTATCCTCTATTATGAAGACAACCGATCACAACATGATTATATTTAACCCCATCTCTAAATCAGGCAGATTGTGACGCAGCTCGGCGTATCTTAAGCTAACCTGAGTTACCTCGGTTTTAAAACAATATCTCAGAGGCTCTAAATCACCCCCTAGGACATCATCAAAATTCATTCTTATAGGTGTTCACCTACTATTTCTCAAATATGGTCAACAGATGTTGACAGGATATTTTGGGCAATATTTGCAAAACGAAGTATTCAACAAGACCCGACTCCAGGCTCACTATCACCTATATCACCAAATATTGCTGAATAAAGGGCTATTACCTGACTGGATTTTACCACCAGCATGATGGGATAGACCTGAGCAATACTGATTTGACTCCAGTCAATGCAGCTGAATGGCAATCGATGAGATAGTCAACAGAAGATCAACTCACAGACAAGTAATCTGGTATACCGCCACCTGAAGATACTCCCGACAATGACACTACAGTTTCCAAGAACCGTTATCTGCCATGTACCCCTGATGCAACAGAGGTGAAGACATGTGGACCGGTAGTTGGAGTGAAATATGCGGGGGGAAATCATATGGCAAGCAACAGGATTGTACAACAGAGATCACAAGTAATCAGAACAATGGAATCCATCCCATCCATCTCTGTCAGCATACATCATTCAACAGATACAGTCATTTAGCCAGCCAATGAAAATCTGGATCATTCAAGATCTGTAGCTGAGACTGGGTTAGTTTGAAGTTGAACCATTTCAATTAGCAGATGCTCTGCAAATCCTCCTTTGTGAACTGAATTTCAGGCTTGGCAATAATAGTTGGATTGAGAATCATCCACATTACTTGGAGACATTATACTACAAGGATGTTTTTGAATGTATACAGTTCAATTTAGCCAATCACCAGTATCAGGTAAACCATCATTTTGAAAGTGAGCGTCATACAGAGTTGGATTGTTGCTGAATATACAGCAAGATGCAGACAAGTGATAGGTGGTGGGATTCAAAAGATGAGCTTGCTGTTAGAGCAATGATTGTGCCAGTAATTTGTGCATTCAACAGGATTCACTTGACCAATTTTGTGGGCAATCAGCAGACAAGGCCACTGTATCTCACCATTGGTAATATTTGAAATGATATTTGCCTCACACCTACTGAGCATACCTTGATTCATGTTTGGCTAATCTCATGTACCCTAAAACATGCCCCCAATACTGCCAAGATATGGCATTCTGTGATTAGAATTGCGCTATCCCACCTCTGGAATCTTGATATAACTTGTGCCTGATTGAAATGGCATTGTGCCGATGAATTCCAGAGACAATTTTACCCGTGTTTGGCTGTCTGGGTCCGGGATTATGTCAGATAAAGCAGCATTGCTCGAGTGTGATCTGGCTTATGCCCGATGTGTGCAATCCCAAACAGTGCACTGATGGAGTATTCAACATGCCAACTGCTCGGGAACTCAAGTGATCAGAGTCCTTTCACACAGCTTCTTGCCCATAGTACTCGTGATGTTCTGTACACTCTTGGAGTTCATTCAATGTATAATCAGTTGTAGCAATTCCATCTCTGCAATGTCTATCACCTATGATAACCTGAAGAACTGCATGAACTGCTCATGGGTTTAGTTAAAAACTGATTGCACTGGCTGCTCAAATAGCTGAAAGCCAGAAATGTCAAGGATCAATTGGACAATCAATTCACATTGGTAACACAATTTCCAAGCCTCCAACTCTTCTCTAAACAATTGGATTTGATGAATAGCAGCTCCCGGTGATGAACGGACATCTGAGCTGGATCAGAAGGCTGGAAGTCAATTGCATTCTATTTGTTAACTGCTCCAAAGATGATATGATAACTGCAGCAGAAACTGCCTCTAATCAAATGGCAATGGGAGCCGTATTGACATTATGTGAATTCTCACTATGTGTCAGCCACCAAAATTACTATGATCTATCCCTGAGAGCACTATTCAATGCACGGCATTGACTATACCAGATGAAAGATGCTATTTAAGTACAGACAATGTCGAAGTCTGCAAAGGCTAATGTGGATAAACAGTTGGTAAGTGTAGCCCATCAGTTACAAAAATCAATGATTCATAAAATCCGTACTGCAATGGAGGGCAAGGTGTGCAACACTGTAATGGTTACCAGAACAAACCGACGACAGTTTCAGGTGTGCCTGAATTGAGTTCAACGAGCAGCAACCAAATGGTCTGTTGCTCATTGCGTGATGGTACAAGAACGATTGGAGTGCGAAATCGATCTGGTGACACCTAATAAACAGAAGTTGTTTGATGAATCATTCCAACATCATTCGCAACCACAGATGCAGCGCTTCAGACAAATGACACCAGTCAGAGCAGGACATCCACTAACAGCGTTGCACTAATGATGACTGCTGTGGAAAAGATGTTCATTGGGTGGCAACCATAGCTGCCAACAACCAGGTGGAACTTCTGCTTCATCTATCAGATATTCAGACTACAACAGCAAAATGGAATTGGTCTGGAAGCCACATGCATACCTCCCAGACACTCCGGGAGCCCTCACCAGTACTTCTAAGTACCTCCAGATGCTCCCAAGCCCCCCTGGTGCTTTGCAATATGCTCTCAGACTCTGCACGAGTATTCACAGGTGGTTCTGAAAGTACCTGCAGTCATGAAGGTGCATTCAGGATGCTATGAGATTTGACTACTAGGATAGTCAAATTTTGGAGCTACTGAAACCTCCACGCAGAGCTGTGGGAGTGTTCCAGAGAACTTGAGATCTCAGCGCAGGTCAGCAGGAGACCTCAGGGCCAGCTGAGACCTCTGCGCAAGCTCTGTGCCAGACTTGGTACAATATTCTCACAGTACTGGTTTATAGGGTTCCACAACCACAAGGTATATTGTGTATTATACTCGGCTGTGTTAAAGTTGCAAGATTTGCTACATCATATTATGGCATGTATTATTGAAGTCTCTCTGTATACACACACACGGATATACAGGGATAATGAAGATGGACTCATTGAGTGGGAGTAAATTGTTGGGAGACCCCGGAGTAGATAGCCATCATCGCATTATCAGAAATACACCATCTATCACTCCCAGCACTTCGTCTCACGCACTCTTGCCAAGTGTTCATAGATCCACTCAATTTATGTGATTCCTCAGGCACTCTGGCCAGGCGTTCATATATCGATGCAATTTGGGTGCTTTATCTTAGTAGAGTATCCCTTCATATTCTCTTACTGGATTCCCATGCTCCCTGAGCCAGAACTGCTCTTTGACACTGAATTCCCTTCAGATGACATGTAAGGTGCTGCCGAATGTTAATGATGTACTGTCTGCCCTCCAGCTCCACCGTTTCACCACAAAGTGATTTAGTGAACTGAGAAATGCACTCCGAGGCCATATTTGTACAAGTTTGAAGATACACTTGGATGTCATAATTAGGCGACTTTAATGATACACTGGAATGCTGTAAGTGAGCGTGATTGGAGATACACCCCTCCACAATGATCAAGCGTATTCTGAGATAAACTTGAATGCTGTGATCATGCGAACTTGGAGGCTGTATTCGTGCGAGTCTGTAGATACATTTGCAGCCTGTGATCGAGCAAGCTTAGACGTGCACTCCGAGTCCATGTTCGAGCGAGTTTGGAGATGTACTTGGAGGCCACAATCAGTAGAGAATGGAGGAGTACTTGGAAGTGATCAATCAGGAGGCAGTAGATCAGGAGGGAGGCGTGACAGGAGGTGAGACAACATTCATCGGTTATCTTGTACCGGTGGAACTGTGGAGAATTCGGTGCACCATGGTCTGCCACAATATGAGACTGGCTGGGAGTGGGAAACTGTCAATGTTGGAATGGTGCAGTATGTGGTGTATGCCGCACTCGGTGTATGCTGTACTCGGTGTATGCTGTACTCGGTGTATGCTGTACTCGGTGCATGCTGTACTCGGTGTATGCTGTACTCGGTGTAGGCTGTACTCGGTGTATGCTCTACTCTGTATTGACCCCTGATCATGGCATGGAGAGATAGAGAGGAATAACTTAACTTGTGTTCCTGAGTGATGGTAGGGTTGAGGATGAGAGAGAGAAAGATGAGGGAAACTATCATGAGAAACTGGAACTAATGAAAACTTCGTGTGCAAGTCAATTTACCATCCCTGATACAGCAAGTTCATGTCCTGATCCAGCATGTCATAACACTAATCACAACTCTTCCCAACCCAATCAGGCATGTCGTACTCCTGATATATCATATCTGCTCGTATTCTCCACATCGTTCTCATCTTCATCCAACATCTCTCTCTTTCTCGTCTATAACTGTACCACAATTGCAGAACACCACGTGTAGTCATCCCACTCTATTTCTCCATGTCATAATTCTGAGTTGACACCAAGTACACCATACAACGAGTATAGTATATACAGAGTTAAGTATATGCTGAGTACAGTATGCACCCTGTAAAGCATAAAATGAGTACAGTATATCCCAAGTACAGCATACACCAGGTACAGTATCCTCCCAAGATTGTTTCTCTTCCCTTCATTCTCATGATTACGAATTGACCCCTGAATGTAACTTCAGTCTCCAGAGTGCGTCCCGACACAATCAACTGTCATCAGGACGCTCTCCATGTGAGCTCGAAGGCAAAGTCACATTGTGACATTCCCACAGTTGCCAGTTAACTAACAGATAAATACGGTCTCAGCACCCAGCACGCCGTCCATCGACTGCATGTAAATAATCATCCCAGCTTCATCCATAACAACCTCGAAGATCGCATGATCATGGCCTTTAACCGAATCACCAAACACACATGATCATGACCGTCAAACTCACTCGATCACGACCTGCAAGAGTATCGCTAAACTCACCCAATTATGGCCTCCAACTGCATCTCAAAGGTTGCTCGATCAAGATCTGGAAGTGTATCTCTAAGTTCACTTGATCGCAGCCTCCAAGTGTATCTCCCAATACTCTCCAATAGCCCCTTGAAGTTTGGCTCCAAACTCGCTTGGTTATGGCCGTGGAGTGTATCACTGAGTTCACTGGATCATCATTTTCAGGTGCACCTGGAATTGCTCTCAGGCATCACCTGCAGCCAGTCAAGATATACCGTGTATAGATGGATAGCAATATAGATACATAGATGAGAATACAAATTGAAGATATGAGTGACAAAAATCGTTGAATAATAAGTAGTAGCTACGATTTCCTGGCACACCGGCAGTGTTTCCAAAGAAACAGTTGCTGTTCCCAGACCGCGCTAATGTGATACGAGGTGCTCCCAGAGGGGCAACGGGTGCTCCCAGGTGCTCCCAGACGTGTCGTTGGTGCTCCCAGGCTTGTCACCAGCGCTACCAGGTGCGCCTAGATACGAGCAAAGTACTCTCTGGTGCTCTGAGATGTTCCCATACCTATCCCAATCACTCCCATGGTAATCCTATACTAGTTATCAGAGATTCCAGTTACTCTCAAGGCCGTCAGGAATGCCCTCCTGGGATCTAATACTCTCCTGAAATTGATGCATCTAAGATTACACTCCACATTCTCTCAGACACTCCTGCATACATCCAGTGACTAGGATACATTTGCTGATTTAATTCCATCACCTGGCGGATCGCTGATATCGATAGTGATGTGAATCAGCTGCAGAGAGATATTCATTATATTTCTTTGTATGACCAGATGTGTTCAAGATGGAATTTTCCATCTGCTTGGTTGAATTTGATGCTTTCATCAGCAAAATGCAAAATGGTTTGGATAATTCAACTGTACAACTGAGCAACACTGAAAAGCCACACTGCTTCTTCCAGATCCTCTCAGATGATGCTCCCTGATAGGCTGCATGGAAAGCGATACACTCTCAGGTACTTCGAGACTACTTTCTAGGTCCTTCTCAATGTGCCTGTATATGTGGAACAGTATACAGGAATATCCTGACGAATGTATGGCTGTCTTTGAAATGCTATAAATGAAACTATTAGAAGGCATTAATTTCGGAGCTATTGGGACTATTGGCTGCATCTCCAATACTATTCAAAGCCATTCCCAACCTGTAGCTGTACGCTAAGGAACTGATTTTTACAATGTTGATATTGAGTAGTACGATTCAACTCACTATCTTTCTCCTGCACACCTTGATTCAGGCATTGTAGCTTAATTTACAGTACAGTAGGTACCTAACTCCACAGAATGATTAAGAAGCAATACACTATTGATTCTATCTGATGCAGCATTCACTCACACCAAATCTGCTTGTCCAACAATTGTTCCAACAGGTTCAATATGCATCATATAGGGCTGTTTGACAACCCGGATGAACCTGTTGACACAATCAGCCCAACTACACAGATTTTTCTATTTTATTGGAACCACTACCGCATGATCTTGAACTTCAGGATGTAATGTCCATTGCTGGTTGTTTTTGAACCTATTAGAACAGGTCAATATTGTTTTTCTGGCAGGCAGGCGCTCCTGACATTGGAGGATCTGATTCTGTGGAGTCCAGCTAAGGTATAATAGAGCGAAATAAGGAACTCCGGCTTGGAAGGTGTTATCAAGGTCACTTTCCATATATTGGCCCCAGATGTTATGAGATTCTGGCATGATCTCTTCGTTGGCATCAGTATATTCTACTTCCAATCAAGTCCTAGACACTCAACAGATGTAGTGCATTGAAAAGGTTGACAGTGAAAAGACAGCCCATTCTGAAGATTAGTACATATACTGTGAAGGAGTGCATTCCAATCATATCTGAGCACCAATCCACCAACTTCGCATTCCCATTCCTCTTCAATTTGTACAAGGAGTAGCTGTTCAAAGTTCCATATTCTGAAATCTTCTGATGCCTCTCTGAGTAAGGTTAATTTGATAATTCTGGTCGCTCCATGGACATGAGTTTCTCACAAATGATATACCTTTGGAGACACATCACGGAAACATGCCTCCTTCTTACAGTGCTGAGGGTGTAAAAGATGGACTCTGCGAGTATGTCGCCATTTATCAGTAGTGGATAGTAAGTTGAAACCCTCTGCAAAGTCAATATTGTACTATCCTTTCAGGGCAAGATGTGAGAATGTCTCTTCCATATAGTCAGGACCAGTAGACCGGTCATTGTGCTTGAGCATCTGTCAAATGAAATTGACTTTGTTTGTTGATCTTAATACCTCTTTCACATTGCCGATATGGAATTTTTCAGAAATATCAGTGGTGAAAGGGTTGCCAGAAGACATTGGCCAAATTCACACCCATATGAGGCGCACAAGACATATTGTTGGATATTCAAAATGAAGTACATCCTATTTGATGGTTTGCCGGAGCTTCCGAAAGCTGATTGCGTGCCACCATAATTCAAATTTGATCAAGTGTATGGACAATTCCTTCTTCAACCAAATCTGATCATTCGATGTGATATGATAAATCTCTGTCTTTCGCCGACTCACAATGCAGTCCTTATCGGCGATTCTCCAGGTAGTGGCTTCAGTCTCAGCTTTGGATGGATAGACCTGAATTTCCACATTCTTGTTGGAGCTCATGTTAACAACCCCATCAACCACTTCTTCTGCAGTGGTCTTCATTTGAGCAAGTTTTTGGGCGAATGTACTTCTGGGACCAGTTGCCTTGTTCCTGACGTGATGTAATCATTGTCGCTCAAGGTGCTGGAATAGTGTATCCAAAAGCTTGCGTGTGACAGGTCGCGGCTGATTGATTTTGTGCTCCAATCACTCGATTGCCCTCTCCCGATTAGCCTCTCACTATTTGATTACCGTTTCTGGGGTTCTATTTAGGTGCATCTGAAAATGGCTTCTGTTAATGTAGCAACCATTTCAGCCCCGTATCTCAGAAAGTCCAATGCAGTACGGATTTCATCAATGTTTTGTAATCGTAATTGATGGGATTCTGTTGCCAACTGTTCATTCAATTTAGTCTTTGCAGACTTCAACATTGTCTAATGTCAAAAGGCACCCTTTTTCTTGTAAAATCGCTTCTGTGCATTGTCTGGTGCTGTGAGGGATAGATCAGAGTGGTTTTGTTGCCTAACATGTAGAGACAATTCACATAGCGCCCAGACTGCTCCAATTACCAGTGCATCACCAGCTGTTTCCATTGGAGTTTTCCCATCATCCATAGAGCAGTCATGAAATGGAGCACCAATCTCAGCCACTGTTCTGATCTTGACCCGGATCTTATCTCACTGCCAGGAGCTGCTTTTCGTTGAATCGAATTGTTTAGTGATACACTGGAGGCCTGGATATCGTAGTACTGATCTCAATCGATTGTCAAATTGATTCTTGACATTTCTAGTTTTCAGGTATTTGAGCAGCCAGTGCAATCAGTTTTTAACTAAACCAAAGTGCAAGTGATGTAATTCATCAGGCTACAAATGCTGATAAACATTGCAGAGAGGGTATTGCCAGAACTGATTGCGGATTGGATGAACACAAAGAGGGGGCAGAACAACAATATTACTTTCGTCCAGAAGCGCTGAGCACCCATGCTGATCAATTGAGTTATTGAGTGCTCCACAAGATCAATGGCATATCGGCGCACCTTTAGAAATGCCACACATTTGGCATGAGCCATATGAGACTTGAGGAATCATCACATGATCTGGATAATCCCCAATCCAGATAGCCTAAAGAGAATGACATTGCTTCTGGAATCCATCCATAAAATTTCATTGCAAGCCAGGACTGGTTACGTGAGAATTTCGGAGTGGGGTCAGCACTGTGTCAATCATGGAATGCCATGTCTCGTCCATATCCTTGACACTCTTCGGCGAATACGGAATCAGCCCAACCAGAATCAAGGAGCAGTGATTCGGTGTACTGCGAATGACTTTTCGAATACTACCAATCATGAGATACTGCAGCCAGGTATGCAAATCACCTGAAAGATTGGTCACATTAGTTTTGTCGGATGCACAAATGACTGGCACAATCATCACTACAGCAGAAAGCTGTTCTTGCGAATCCCACCTCCAGTACCCAGTGTGCATCTCGCTGTATTTTCGGCGACTTTTTCAGTCAGCCAGGTGCACCAGTTCCAAATTGAAGTGCGTCTGAATTGGGAGATGTGCCAAAGAAACTGGATAGCTTTCAAAATATCCATGTAGTATACTGTTCCAAAGGCAGGCGAATGATCATCAATCCAACTATCATTGCAGAGCCTGAAATAGATTTCAGAGAGGAACTTTTACACTGCATCTGCTGCTTGAAATATTTTGATTTCAAGTTGTCCTGTCCACACCTCAGATGCTGATCCATCCACAGTTTCATTTGCTGGCTAAATAATTGAGCCTAACGAAAGTCGTGTGCTCACTGCAGTGGATGCCATAGATTCCATTGTTCTGAGTACTTGTGGTGCTTGTTGTACAATCCAGTTGCATTGCCATACACTTTCCCCCCAGCAGTCTCCACTCCAACTACCTGCCTACCAGCCCTCGTCTTAGTTGCCTCAGGGGAACATGTCAGATCAGGGTTCTGGGGGTCTATTGTTTCTTCATCGGATGTATCTTCAGCTGGTTGCGCACCAAGTACATTGCTTATGGGTAGATTATTAGTTGACTAGCTCATCGATGGCCATTCCATCAGTGAAATGTATTTTAGTCACTGGAAGCCTCCAGGAGTGTCTGAGAGGATGTGGAGTGTAAACTTGGATGCATCAATTTCAGGAGAGTATCAGACCCTAGGAGGACATTCCAGCTGGCCTTCAGAGTAACTGGAATCTCTGATGGCTGGTACAGGAGTCCCATGGGAGTGTTTGTGATGAGTTTGGAAAAACCTTGGCGTGCCGGAGAGAACTTTGAGTACACCTGGAAGCACTTGGCAGCACCAGCAACAATTCTGGGAGCACTGGTGACAAGCATGGGAGCGCCAGCACCAAGCCTGGTGGCACCTATGACAAGACTGGGAAGACCGACGACAATTCTGGGAGTGCCGACAACAAGCCTGGGAGCCCCAATAACAATCCTGGGAGCACCAACATCAATCCTCACAGCCCCGGTGACAAGCCTGTGAGCCCCGGCAACAAGTTTGGGCGCACCTTCTATCACTGTAGAGCAATCTTGGACAAACATCAGCTTCATTTGAAAGGCTGCTGGTGCATCTGGAAATTATAGCTACTACTTGTTGTTCAACAATTTTTAGATCTCATGTATAAAGTGTCTATTCTCATCTACGTATATATATAGCTACCCATGTACACATGATATATCTGGTCTGGCTGCAGGTGGAGTTTGAGAGCAATTCGAGGTTCCCCACGAACTGGCAATCCAGTGACCTCAGAGATACACTCCGAAACCATGATCCAGCGAGTTTAGAGATCGACTTGGATGTAGTAATCGAGAGTATTTGGAGATAGACTTGGAGGCCATGATTGAGTGGACTCAGAGACACACTATGAGATCGTAATCGAGCGAGTTTTGTGATATGCACCTGGTGGAAAAGATTGTGTGAACTTGAAGGCTGTAATCGAGCGAGGTGGCAGATGCAGTTTCAGGCCATGATATTGAGCACTTGCAAACCGTAATCAAGTGACGCTGGACATGCACTTAGCACCAGTGATTGAGCGAGTTTGGAGATATGTGTGTGGAGGCCATGAGAGTGGGAACTTCAATGCCGTAATAGAGCAAGTTTGGAGACACAGTTGGAGGCCATGATTGTGCACACTTTTAGGATGCAATCGAGCAACTTTGGACCTGCAGTTGGAGGCCATGATCCAGCAAACTTTGAGGCCATAATTGAGCAAGTTCTGGGATGCAGTTGGACGCCATGATGGAGTGAAATTGCAGCCTGTAATCGAGCGGTTCTGAAGATACAGTTGGAAGCCAAGATTGAGTCAGTGACGAGATGCACTTCCAGGCTGTGATTGAGCGAGTGTGGTCATAGACTTGGAGACTGTGATTGAGTAAGATCAGACGAGTACTTGGAGGCGGTCAATGCACGGCACACCGGGCGCTCCGACTCTATCTATCAGCTAGTTAACTCGACATTTGAGCTCTTATGGGGAGCTGGCTGATAGCGGTCGATCGGGTAGGAAGGCAACCCGGACGCAGGAGCTACATTCAATGGTTGACTCGTAATCATGAGAATGAAGGGAAAACAGACAAACTTAGGTGGATACTGTACTCAGCGTACGCGGTACTCAGTGTATGCTGTACTCAGTAGATGCTGTACTCTTTGTATGCTGTACTCGGTGTCCACTCATGAACATCGCATGGAGACATAGGGAGGGATGACATATCTTTGTGTTCTGCGATCATGATAGAGTGGTGGATGAGAATGCAAGAGACGGGGGATGAAGATGAGAACAATGTGCGGGATACGAGCAGATATGAGAAATCAGGGGTATGACTTGACTGATTAGGTTGGGAAGACAGCATATCACGGCTATTACATGCCGGATCAGGTCTTGTAGCTGCCGTAACTGGGATGGTTAATTTTGTTGCACACAAACTTCTGTTAATTCCCAGTTTCTCATGATGCTGTGTCCCATCTGCTCTCATCTCTCTATTTCTCATCCTCAATTCTACCATCGTCTAGGAACACAAAGATTCACCATTCCTCTCTGTCTCTCCACGGCAGAATAAAGAGTTCACACCGAGTACAGCATTTACCGAGTACAGCATACACCAAGTACAGCACACACCATGTACAGCATACACTGAGTACAGCATACACTGTATACTGCATGACCCCAACATTGACTGTCTCCCGCTCCCAGCCAGTCTCTCATCTCTGGGTAGCACATGTTGTACTCAATTCTCAACATTCCCACAAGTACGAGTAAACCAATACATTGAGTCTGAGCTCCTGTCGCGTCTCCCTCCGGAACTACCGCCTCCAGATTGGCTGCCTTCAAGTACTTCTCCAATCTCGTTCAATCACGGCTTCCAAGAGCGTCTCCAGACTGGCTCGATCACTGGCTCCAAGTTCATCTCCACATTCGCTTGATAACGGGTGCCAAGTGCATCACCAAACTTGCACCATCACAGCCTTCGGGTGCATCTTGAAGTTCACTAGATCATGCTGTCGTGAAACGGTGCAATTAGAAGGCAGACAGCCCATTATCAATAGTCCGCCACACCTAGCATGGCATCTGGAGGCAATTCCTGAGTGGAGCGGTTCTGGCTAGAGGAGCGTATAAAGAGGGTGAGAGGATATGAAGTAATACCCGGCCATGATGAACCACACCAATTGTGTGTATCTATGAATACTTGACAAGAGTGCGTGGGAAACCACACAAATTGTGTGGATCTATAACAGCTTGGCTACAGTGCATGGGGGACTGAGAGCTGGAAAAGATACAGTGTGTACTTCGTATAATGAGATGACGTCTATCTCCCTTGGAGACTCCCAAATATATACTCCCTGTCGCTCAGTTCATCTCCATTATCCCTGTATCTCCGTACCCACCCCACCAAACTGAATGGTGGTGGTAAGAAAAGGATTGTTCATCTACAACGGTCTCCAAATGTGTCTCAAAGTTCTCTCAATTGGCATCTCCAGGTGGTCCTCGGATTGCGCTCCAGTATACTCTGCAGGTACCATCTGTATATGTTTAGAGTGACTTAGATAATACATGCCATATTATAGTGTAGCAAATCTGGTGACTTTAACAAAGACGAATATGATAGACAGAATGGCTTGTGGTTATGGAGTCCTAAGAACTACTGCTGTGAGAATGAAGCACTAAGTCTCCCACATAGCTGCGCAGAGATCTCAGCTGTTCTCGAGGTCTCCCTGAGTCCTGCACAGCAGTTTCAGCTACTCTCAATGTCTTCTGGAGACCTGTGCAGAGGTCTCACCTGCTCCAACATTTGACTTTTCTACCAGTCAAATCTCGTAGCATCCTGAATGCCTGTCCATCACTGCGGCCGGTTCCAGGAGTACCTTAGAATGTGCTTGCAGAGTCTGAGAGTACTCTACTTAGTTCCAGGGAGGCCTGGGAGCATTTGAAAGTATTCTGGAGCACTGGTGAGGATGACCGGAGTGTCTAGGACGCTTGCATGTGGCTTCCGGACAGATTTCCACTTTGCTCATGTCGGGTGAAGTGACTGATGTCAAAAACTGATGGCTCGGGTCGATCCAATTCTGCAGGTGGTAAAATCCCGTTAGGCAATAGCCCTTCAATCATTGATGTTGGCTGATATTGTTGATTCGCATCCTCAAGTTGGTTCTTATCAAATAATTTCATTTTGCAGATACAGCCCTTTAAATGTTTTGGGTAACTATTAACCAATTTCACAAATGGTCAGTGAACCCGGATTCGGATGCATCCTGATGATGCTCCTGGGGGCAATACAGATCTCCAGGGTTACTGGTTAGTGTATAACATATTCAGCAGCATCACACCCCGCCAAATGTAGGGGAGGGGTAAAATATAATCACCTCATGATCAGATTTCTTCATAATGTAGAATATAAATATCATCTTCCGTACCATAATGATGCACATCGTCTGCTGATCATTGTTAGCAGTGAAGACAAGATTTCTTTTGTCATCATTGCATTCACCTCTCTGGGCCTTATGCTATCAAATTGCGACAGAGTGAGTTATATCTAAGCTCGAGCCTGTGAGCAGCTAATTATGACAGTGGATCGTCTTGATACAATGGACAGGTGAGTTTCCCAGCTAGCTGTATTCCCGCGCAATGAACATCAAGAACTGATGGTCTGGTGGAATGGTTGCTTCAGTAACAATGCCTGACTGGAGTACGGATACTGAGGAGAACAATATGTTTAGACAAGGAGCATAATAGGATGTATCACTATTGCTGCTCGATTCACAGGTCTCTAATTGAATGAGGTTGCAAGGTCATACACGCACAACTGATGTGTAACGTCCTGACTGATACTAACTTTTATACTGAATGTAGTTCTTGTTGGATTCTGGAGATATTGTATTATATCTCTTTTATGACCATTAAAGCCTTGGACATGTATGAAGTTTAGCATCGATCCAATATCCTAGTATATGGATGCAAGTATACAACAAAGAAAGGCGGCATGCGTGTGATTCAGGTTTCTTTTTCTCAAGCCCATGTTGCTTTCATCAATCGAAGTTGTAGTGAATCGCCGCAGTTTGTGACAACGGAATGGGATATAAGAAGCCCTTCATTCCGCCAAAAGTCACCGCAACCTGAAACATATGCAACCATACTCTGATTTTTTCTACATTACATTTTGTATCTATAGTACTTTACCACAATACTTGTTCACAGAGCATGTGACCAAAGGGATGTCCACCAAAGACAGCAATTATAGCTCCACCTGGTGGCCGATATGGCTTACAGCAGTACCATGACAACAAATCAGAATCCTTGGATAATGGTTCATGAAGTGCCACTGGCCAAGACAGTTGATCTGGGAAATACACCAATCAATATCATCCACAGCATCGGTATGGTCACCCTCATTCTCAGCAGCCATTTCCAGGTGCTGCGCCATGTTATAAGCATTCTCCATTCAACGTGACCCAGAACAGTTCCCAACCAACCACCAGCATATGCCAAAGATTTCCAAGTAATGGACCACTGTGGCAAGTATATGATCTCTACCAAGGTGGTTATGGGAAGTCTCAAATATTTCCCCAGCAGCAGTTCCCAGGACAAGGGCCACAATCTCCTTGTGCACTGAGTGAGCCTCCAGGACCGCCGGGAAGCAATCCAGTCAATTGGCAAATATTTTGAGGGTCTACTCCTCCACCGGGACCTCATTCCGGCGCAGCTGCGATACCTCTTATCTGCCTCCCATCGAAAAGATCCCTACCACCCACGGAATTGCGGAAAACAGTGTCGCAAGGATTGTGGATTTGCGCCCATTGACGGATACTTCCTACCATGATTATGATGCAAATGATCACAGCCACGATTCGTCGGAATTGGGTGGTGCCGAGGGTTACCCCACAGTCAGTCTGCAGCAAACTGAATTTGCCTTGAAGTAGTTCGCCAAAAGTATGCGGCAGGCCAACTATAGTGCATTCAACAAGTGGAAGAAAGTATTGGTGGATGCGTGTCTAGAGTAAAAGGGTCAGTCCACAATCAGGGGGCAGAACCAATTGTAACAGCTTGGATATGGATCCCTGCACTCTGAGGCAGCGGTTGCAGATAAATTGGTGGCATTTGAGCACTGGCTGCTGTTGGAACATGTCGATAATTCCGAATGAATTCGTCATCACGGGGTGGGGATGGTTTTGAAGTAAAGTGCACCCAAAATTCAGATGGCGAGAAAAATGAGGACGCCAGGCAATAATTAACCGGCGACTGATTTGGTACAGCCTGCGGCCATATTGCCGAGAGGTAACCTCCCAGAGTTGGCAAATCCAATGTTCATGGTTGTGATTTGCCAGATATGGAATGGCAATCATATGGTTCTATCCCCCAATCAACTCCAAGTCTTATATACTGATGTGAGGCACTAGGAGAAGCTGCTTGATTTCATCAACAAGAACAGAGGCCTGAAAGAGCCCTGCATTCATATATTGAGGTTCGAGTGCAGGTTGGAGCAGGAAGAATTGGATGAAGAGTATAGGGGAAAATATACAAAAGGGCAACTGATAATGGACCCCATATATGGTCAGATTTCGTACATCTGTTGCCTTTCAAATCATTTCAAGTTGAAACTTGGACACAATGCAAAAAAGTTGTTGATTGTAATAAAGCAAGCTATAGGGAAGGAGATTGCCAGGCACCTGATTAGGCCAGTAAAGGTAATCACTACTAGCTGTGTAAAGGCTAGATGTGTGTAACGGCGAATCATTATACACAGATTTTAGAAGGTTCTAATCAGGGTGGAAGAGAGGAGGGAGAGGAGGATGGTGGGCAAGGGAATGATACATGTACTAATCTAAGGTCTGAGTGAAAGAATAGAATTAAATGTATTCCATCCATATATTTGTTCCAATCATTACTTGGCAGCGAAATACCTACCAATGTGATAAGTTCCAGGAGTGCCAGAGTCTGAGGCCATCTGCCGAGCTTACAATGGAGCAACTGAAAGAGATAATTGAGGAAGAAGAGAAAATGGTCGAACGTGCAAGGGAGGTTCAGAATCAAATGGTGGATGTGACGAGGTCCTCGATCGAGAAATTACCAGCTTAGTCGTGAATACTGTTCCCAATACAATCAACTACAAATTAGAATACAAGTGTTGTAATGAGGCAGTCAGGCTGCTGAACACCAATCTGATTCTCCAATCAACAGATGATCATGTTCCTGGCTACAAGTATTCAATCCGAGGCCTACCTGGAGCCAAGTTACTTGCCCACCAGGTTTGGACCATATGGTTCATTGTGGGGAGGTGGATTTCGGAATCTGATATGCCCGGAGCGCTGGTAGTGGATGAAATGGGTCTTGGCAAAACTTTCACATCGGTGGCAGCAGCAACTATATGCAAACTGCTGACTGAGAATGTTGTAATGGGGTTACAGCTGTCAATTTTGTGGGGAAATACCCTTGAAGAGTTGGTGAATATGGCACAGAGAAACTTTCCCAGGATTATCAGTGAAGAACAGGAGTGGAATCCTTTGCGGAGACAGAATTCAGTACCACACCGCCTCACAGAGATCCAGGAAACAACACCTCAGGGCCATCCAGCACTTTCATCATCCCTGAAACCAATCCTGGTGGTGCCAATACCTGCAGTTGCTGAGACGATGAAGGGTGTCATGGATGAGATGACATATGAAACCGATTTCAAACTCATTAACTTGTTGCACCAACAATATGCGAATCTCACCCACAAGGATCTGAACACCAGTGTTGATGAGTCAGAAAACTGTCTGATTATAAAACTTGTGTCGTATGATACCTTAATATCCAGCGCGAAACGATCACACAATGGCCAACTCTCCTACTGCACATGGAGTTTTGCGGTTTTTGATGAGTTCCATCGGTACAAGACTAAAAACTGTGTGGGCTGGCACATTGCGATCACAGCGAGGATTGGTTTTAAACATCAAGTCATAGCTACACGCGGATTATATTCACTCTATAACTGGTGTTATCACACCATTTGGCTGTGTTCAGGTGTGCATCAAGTTTAAAAGAATGATACTGTGATGGAAATGCACTGTACTGATGCATTGTATTTTGCAGTGAAGAGTGTAATGCATCCTATCTGGACTGAAGACGCAAAAGCTCAACAGAATGCGGCACACAGAATGATACAGATTGAAAAGTCATTGACATTAGGGAGGTGGTCGGAATCGAAACCTCCCAACTAAACACCACTAGTGCAGATGCCGAAGGAGAATATACACCTGAATGATTTTGAGTGGACTGAGAACCAACAAGCAAAACTGAAGGCCCTGGTGGGAAGATACACTTCACTGGGTGCATCAGCAGCATGGAGGGTTCAGCGATGGTGGCTAGCATACTGTTCACTAGTGTTGGGAGACATTGACGGTTGCAACAAAGTTTCAGTGCACTGGTATGATGAATGACCACTCAATACTTGAGTGGATTTGCCAATTTTCCGATAACTGAGCAAGACATTTCCATCAATGCTTGTCAACGAACCTGCCAAGTATCCCGAACCTGAGGATAACGACACTTCAAGAGATGCACTCTTTCTGAAACAAGAGAGATATGAAAATACGCTCCCCAGTGCACCTCCTCCACAAAAGCAGCTCTATTTTATCCTCATCCTGCCCAAGTCAATTGTTTAAAGTGGTGACTAACAAAGTCTCTTGCCGATCATGTGGATATATACACAAATATGTACAAATAGGTAATGATGAATGGACAGAAATGCAGCTCAAATTCCAGGATTCACTCAATCCCTATGAAATCATAACGACACCCGAAGTGAGCGGGAATGGTCTAACTCTTACTGCAACAAACTGTGCAGTAATACATCAGAAGTTGTGGGTAGTGAATCCCCAGCAGCAGGAATTTGCACAATTTCTCTGTCCAGGGCAAAACAGCCATGAGCAAAAAAATATTCAGTTTGGGCGGAATGGCTCCATCTGAGTGGACGCCCTCCGTCAAAGCCAACAGAGACACCCCTGTGGTGGATTACTCCCCGCCCAGTGTCAATACACCGCGTCGCATTGCATGACGCCCTCCGCTCGCAATTGAACAGTTTGTTTGTGTTCTGTCGGTCTCCAATTTTAAACGATCACTCTGGTGTTGTGACCAGCTGTAACCATAGGACAGATTGGCTCCATTGGGTACACGGTTGCATCGGGATTGCAATGCGATGGGTGACGCTGTGAAAATCTCTCCTCGTGTCGCTTGTACCTGCGCGCAAAATGCAATTCTCTCTTTACCAATTATACACATCATTCCAAGTCCCCTGATCTATTTGGCCATTGACAATCCTTCGCTCATTCCGTCCGTCTGCTGTCTTACTACTAGTAGCTATCTGTAGAATTCCGTGCACGCAGCTGACAATATTTCCCACGCTGAAAACCTGCCAAGTAAGGCTGCCGGTGCTTTTCTCACTTGTACCAATTTCAGGACAGGAAACAAGTTACCAGAGTATTCAGGTAGTGTGGTGAGCACCGGGCTAACCAGTACTCAATGAAAGCTCCATCCTCCTTTAGGAGGTTGATTTTGAATAGTCGTTGCACTTGCCACAGGAGACGCCCATTCAGTGCGCCATAACATCTCCCTGGGTGTTTCTCTACGCACACCTAGTCGTTGAGTCAATCCCCTCCGTGCCAGCTCTGCCTTCCCGTGAATCGACACATCTGAGATATGTGTTCACCATGTAAACCCTCAACTTGAACCTTAATACGATGGTAAATACAGAGCTCCATTGTGTGCAGTTGTTTATCCGATATATATGTCTTGTTACAACTCTTAGGCTTGATGGACTCCTGCATACTGCTCTATATTGCCACACAGTGCATTGCATCTTGCGTATTGTCGACTAATGCTCTGAAGTCTTTGATCATAGCGTCATGATGCATTCCATCACAGCGGTTTTGGGGTCCCATGAATTCGGGCTTCGCATATGACTGGGGGCTCACGGGGCCAGCCAGATCAGCACTGGAAGTGAGAACTTCGCTGGCGGCAGTGCTATTCTCCCAATGCTGAGCGAGAGCTTGGTTATTGAGCTCTCTGATTTCGAAGCAGGTAATGCAATGCTGAAAGGTGATTACTTGTGGCAGGTAGTTGACGCTGTGATTGGAGGCGTTCCAACCGTCCTTGAGGTTCGTTGTATGTGCTTGTTCATGTCTCTTGGCAGAATACTGTTCCAAGGCTCTGTATAGACGAATCTGGGCGACCCAATGAGACATCAAGTGGATCTTCGGAAAGGTGAAGTCGGCATCTAACTCCTTGTAAACATCTATCCCGTGGCTGATATACTCCCGCCAGGCATTCATCTCGCGCCGCTTCTTGGATGGCATCCAAGATTCAGCATTTGTTTCCTCGTCTACCTTTCGCTTCTTCATGACTTCCATTCTTATGGTATTGGCTTTGGCATTTGTGTTTTTGCTGACTCGCCCGAATAAGAAAAAAACTTTGAAGGTGTGCAAACAACGCAATGCGTCCTCCATGTAGGTCAATGTTGAATCATCGTGAGATTTATATGTAGCATACGTATCGAATTCTAACAATGCCCGTATGCACTAAACTGTGTGATTTAATATTGGACACTGAGCAGGGCTCCCACCGCGTAGAGACTGGGTTTCAACTCCAAGTAGGTCCCAGTTCATTTCCTTCATCTCCTTCCCATTCCATTCAGAAACTTGTTCATATGACTTATTTCTTGGTGTAAGGTGTTGGTAAGAAGGCACAGATGACCAGATTGCATAGTACTTGTCGAGCCGTTCGTGCCTCATCATGAATTGGAAACTCCACTACTGAAGGTGGTCAAGCATGCCGATCTGCATTGTATGGAAGAGGTCAGGCTTAGGGAGGGCACTCACAAGAGAGGGAATCTGTCAAAATAAGTTGAATCCTTGGTAAACATGGCGCGAGAAGAGTTTGGCATTGGCTGCCTTGGTGTTGGTATCACTGAGCATTCTATATAGGTTGTAATTCCGCCGGGGGGGTTGCTTGTCAGGAGGGACATAATCTCCAAGTTCATGGTTTGTACACTCACACCAAAAACAGGCATGCTGCTCGAGATTATGTAGGTCGCTATACTCAGGGCAATCTGCAAGCCATGCTGCTAAACCTGGTTTGTAACGCCTGATGTTGGCATCTGCACAGAGAACATTGTAATACCTTCTTTCAGCACCGGGATTTTGTTTAAAGGTGAGAGGGTGGAGTACTTGCCTTAGTACTTCATTCAGCACCTCACCATGTATTTGCTGCTGCTTATCCAGGCACTACTGAAATATTTTACGGTTCTTGATGAGAATAGGCAGGAGAGCGACCCTTACGATGCTGTCTGCTGAGGACATCTGGCGGATCTTCCAAAATTGATTGCCAATTGGCATATATACAGGCCACTCTGTCTCGTCACCAGCAAAATTCCACAGATGTGTTCTGTCTAACATGAAGATCAAGGGAACAAGTGTATCCCCAACTCTGAACATTGACTAAATGTCGATTAGCACCTTAATATCCTGCAGTGTATCTCCTTATATGTGTCTCCCACGGCCAGTCCACAGTGTGCATTTTGGTATTGACGCGTTTCAGTGTCTTATAGCTGATAAAGCAACGCTGAGGGGGGTTAATGATATGCTCGGCATACGCTGGGTGCCACATCAACCATATCATGCTTCTGATGATGTGTCAACTGCAGTATTTCATAGGGCATTGGTGCTTGTCATTCCATCTCATATCCTCGAGAGTGTGTAGTTCCCACTCCCCAAGAGCCTGATCATCTGGCATGCTAGCCATGAGAATCTGGACGCCATTCCCATTTTTGAAGCGTCGCAAATGCAAAGTGGTGTTTTCTTTCTTCAGCATGTTGTCAGAGTATGTCTTTATGCCTTCCTTCTTGATCCCACACTGGATATATTTATACTTATCATGCGGCGCAAAACGGTAGTAGCGATTGGTTTGTAGGTTCGTCTCAAGGCAACCCTGAGCGCTGGGTTCCAATGGCTCAGCAGTGTAATCAATCAGCGAAGCGCCAGAGCCAGGGTATACCTCCGTCCATGAGAGAGAAAGGTGGTGGTGGCTAAGACTCCGAGTCTGATATGATTTCAATCTGTTTGAGGTAGGGACATGTGTACAAGTCTTCAACAAAATCTTTGTTAGTGTTGAATTCATAACGCTGAGCAGGTTCAAAGGGTCGGGGCACACTGCGAATAGTCACATTTTTCTGGTGCACAACTTGAAGGTGTTCAGGATGGTGTAATTTGATATGTTTAAGTCGCCAGCTGTTTGGGGTGAACTTTTTTAGGCATGAAAGTTCGGGGCCACGGAAACGGGTTATCTCCAGCATTGTCGACACCACGCGAGGAGTGGAGTATACACTGTAGAAAGTGACCAAAGTTGGTGCTGGGGCTGAGCAGCCTGGTGTGTAAGCTCACGATACTTTCAGCTAACTTGGGAGGATTTTTGAGCCTCAACACCATCACAAGGAGGTTCCTTACACGCCAGGGGTTGCAAAAACGCTGCATGCATGATGTCCCATAACACAATGAAATAAATAAAACCAATATAAAGCCCGTGAATAAAATAAACCTTGAGCAATCAGAAAACCTCGCAACGTGTGTAATACTCAATACCTGAGATAAATGGATTAGTTCAACAGAACCGAACAAGACAAGAACCTGACCCTATCCCCAACACAACAACCATCCTCTTATCTGCAACGCAAGAACAGGTTCACTCCTCGCCTACCGAGCAATCCAGGAGGACCTCCGGACGAGGGGCATCTGGGAGTGGCACATTGGGGAGATGCACATTGGGGAGAGGCAGATCGGAGAGACTGTCGCCCCCTGCTGATTCGCCGAGCAGCTGCTTGTCCACATCCACATCCCAGGTGATTCCAGCTGCCTCATCTTTCGGTGGAGTTGGCATTGCCCGGCAAGGTTTTTGTGGCGTCACAAGCCCGGGATGCTCCAGCCCACTGATGGGGTGTGTGTCCGGAGTTCTTGGTCTTGGGCAAGGCTCCAGGATTTGTGGCCGGGGGCAGGCGCCGGAGGTTGTGGCCGTGTGGTATGCTCGCACATCTCATGGCCTTGCTCAGGTAGCACGATTGGCTGATCATGTACCATGGTATCTGCATCATCAGCCGATGTATTTACCATATCTCCCTGGCCAATTGTCTGAGGTTCTTTGCCATTATCCTCATCCTCATCCTCCTCCTCATCCTTATCCTCCTCCTCATCCTTATCCTCCTCCTCTTCATCTTCATCCTCTGCATCTTCCTCCTCTTTATCTTCCTCCTCTTCATTGTCTCCATCCCTTTCCATATCCACAAAGCTGTTTAAATCAATGCAGTCCAGTGCATCCACATCATCCGCCACGCGCAGATCCACATCAGGATCCTGTTCCGAGTCATATTTGCCATCCGACTCCGTAGAATCAGGATCATCATCTGAGCAAATTGACACGGCTGGCAATGCTTCCAGCTCTAAATATAACTGCTCTAGGTAGCCCTCCATGTCGGAGTGTGCCTCATACATTTCCTTCTGCAACTGCAAAGCAATGGCAGAAGAGATATCATCTCGCCAGGGGTTCGTTTAACAGTACCTTGCCCTTTACTGTTTCCCTTCCCCTTCCTCTTCACTTCCTCCATTGCTTTCCCCTTCCTCTTCCGTTTCCCTTTGCCCTTCTCATCCTTTTGTTTCCTTCTCTTTCCCGGTTCCTATCTCACCGCCCTGCCTGTCCTCCCCACAATTGCCATCGTCATTGTGATTTCCATCATTTGGACGGCTCCTACCACAGCTCAGCACTCCGGGATCGGCCCAGCTCCCATCATCATCATCCTGGTCGAATATCTCATCCGAATTCAGTGGTCTAACAGCCAGGAAGTTGCCTGGCTTGTACTGCGGGCAGCTAGGTGGCTCAATCTTTCCCCTGAGATTATTTCTTCCATACCAAGCGAAATGTTCACTGGTAAATCTAACATGCCCCAAGCTGGTTGTCTGCAGATTGAAGCGAGCGACCTGATCCCTGAAGGCCCAGGGATTGTCCCACCTCCAACTGTTCATTTGGTTGCGGGATTTATCAACAATTTGCCCCATATATCAGTGGAAGGCTGCCCACCACTCCCAAAAACGCGAAATCCTACTTGTGTGGTGGGGCCACATTAGCTGGAATTGTGACAAGTGGCGAGTTGTGACTGGATCAATAAAGATCATATCATAGAGGAGGTCCCATGCCCTCACATCGTTGACACCTCAAACAATGTATATCCGTATGAGTCGACGGATGTGTTCCGAGATGAATCCCTTTATACTGTCCCAAACCAATGACAGGCATCGATTTATAACCAATGTCGGTATTCTTGCCCTATCTGTTGCCTTCCCCTGTCCTTTGTGGCTACCCTTATGTACCATTGCTGTGAGTTGAAAATAAATCTACATCCGAGGCATTAGCATTATGATACGATTGCATGTAGCAGATGGAAGCAAAGATGGCATGTACAAAGTTGTGTAGGTTATCGAGTATGTTTGGCACGAGAGGCGTTGTGTTGTGCAAGTCATGTGATGTCGAGAGAGTTGATGATGCTGGAAGTGTGTTAAACACGGGAGGAAAAGACAATGGAGGTGTAGGTGGAAACAAGTAATATATATACTCAAGTTCCTGCAAGTTCTTGGTTCAACTTGTGTTGTTGGTTAACGAATACAAAATGGGCCAACCTTCATCTGGTACAACCACCAGGCACCTAATGACTGAGAAGCCTCCAGACGAGATTTAGTACTTGCGGTGAAGACAGTTTACAATGCCGGGCATTGCTTTTGCATCACACACCACATTTACCGCTCAGACCTCGTTCATCTCACAGTAAACTGAGTAGTTCTGAGGTTGTCCCAACTGTGCAACCATCCAACACGACTACCAATACACCTAGCAGTGGAAGATGCACACGCAACTGATGTCATAGGATAGAAAATACGTCATTGTATGCTTTGTGATGCTTTTAGCACTGCCAAAGGGGGATTTCCACTGGAGAGCTGAAGATATACACAATCAATGGTTCGAAGAATTGTGCAAAGAACGAGTTCAATATATTGATAACCGCGTCAAGCAGGTATAAACACCCTTCAAGAGGTGTAAATAGGCCTTCAGATGTTGCCGTAACAGTGAATATCAATGCTGACTTCGATCTGATGTCAGCGAAAACCAGAATTGAATGCTTTTCAAGGGATCTCATGCCGGAGTACTGTCAGGGTTTAGAGTCTAGTCCGGTCTACTCTGCAACACCCTTTTTTGTCGAAACCTTACCTGGTTGCGCAAACAGGAGTCCACCTTGCCTGCCATTGCATATGCATGCACAGGCAATTATTCCTACATTCTTAACGTCGAACATCTATATCGGTATATGCCTTACACAACCCCTCACCCCAACACGACTCCGGTCATAAGAAATGTTTGCAGCCAAGCTAATCGTCAGAATCAACCCAAGCGTGGGCCTTTGGGGAATTCTCAACTTGTGCCTGTTAAGAGACGCACTTCGGTGCCGGCTGGCGGGTGGGATTCCTCTCAAGGAGGGAGTTCTGTAGCCTATACAATCCAAGGTCAGAACCCCACCCCCTCATCTTCGCTGAACACTTCTCGTGTTGCTGATATCAGTCAACTCATGACTTTCAACCCGTGCGCTACTCAGCGACAGTCAATAAAGTCACCAACAACCACGCCCGGTACAAGTCGTTGTAGCGCACCAGCACCTATAGAAACCTCAACCTGTCGTGTTGTATCCAGGCCTGCATCCGGCATTGCTATCACATCCACTATTCTCAGCGGCCTTGAAAACCTGCCTAGCCCCATCCCTAATCCAGAAGCCCGCACGAACATTACATATCCATGGCGAATGCAAGCAACCGAACAGTATCAGAGACAGAGGCAGTGGTAATAGTGTCCACAGGCGGTGTCTACGCTTCGATCAATGGTCTCCGGCAATCGCAGTATCCATCGATTTGATCACTCAGACATGACACATCTTTCATTTGCAACGGGCAGACTGTTGGAGCTCAACATGTGTAACAGATGGCCGTTTATGAGTGCAAACGACTTGTAGGCAGTAAGTTATTCAATGCAACGCGATTCGAAAGCATTAGCTGAAGCCCCACACAGGCAGATACTAGAGACATACTGGGACACCGCTATGCAGCAAAACAACATTGGGCCCATAGCGTTTGAGGCGCATACAAAGAAGATCTTGAAACAAGTATGCTGATGCCATGGGCCACGTTGGATATTACAGGCTCAAACTGGTACCAGGTGCGAGCACAAGCCGATAAGGTTGAATACCATTATATTCAATCAGCAAGGGACAACATCGAAGAGCTTTATGATCTCCACTGGTTTGAATCCGACGCAGAGCGTTTGGAATTCATTGATTCCCTGCTGGCAGACAATAAGCATCTTTTTCCTGTCGCAGAGCGTGTGGAAGGTGGTGTACCCGGCCCAAATCCAACGCAGAGAGATTCGAAACCTGCTAATGAATGTCCAGCGTCCACTTTACTTCCACGATGAAGCAATCCCATGGTTTATCTAGATTAAATTTTATCATCGGGCGAATAACAGGGGTAAGTATGCTGATGGATTTTGTAATTTCATCATTAACAACAAGGCCAGTCATATACCCTCGGCACTGATTATGTTTACCTGCACTGCATTGCGCTATGCTCTCCTGGAGTGGCAAAAGAATACAGGTGTTCATCCGAAAGCTTCCAAGTCAAAGCTGAAAGTGGACAGACCTGATCGTTCGAACTACTTCAATTTCAAGAATGACGTTGATAAGAACACATCCTGCTGCACTGCAACGTGTTGTAAGTTGTTGACATCACCTGGCATTGCAGACACGTATACATTCTTGTTGAATACCTGGAACACACTACCGGAGAGCTACCAACAGAGGGTGTATAAAAACACTCTTGCCACAGATAAGTGTCAGATCCAACAGGCAGAGAACCCAATGCCTGCCATGATCAGCAGCATGGAAGCACTGTGTGGGGACAATGCAATTCTTCTTGACTGTTTGACCTCCAAAGTGGCGCTTGAGGAGCCTCAAATTGGAAGCACTGACCCAAACATCCCGATAGACAACAATTGCACTGATTACGAACTGCATGTCGCGATGCCAGGGGGCAGCAGGGATTACAGAGATGAAGGTGACGAAAGAGACGAGCGTGACGCCATCCTCACCGCCAGCCAGTGACGACAGCCCACGACTGAACTCGAGAGGTTTGACCTGGGAACCAGTCATGTCGACGGGTATGAGGGTGAGGATGGCGACAATGTTGATGCGGTTGAGAAGGAAGAAGCATCGCAAGCCGACAATGGATCAACGCAGAATGTGGAGGACCGAGGGCATGGTAGATTTGATTTGGGAACCAGTGATGTTGACAGGTATGAGTGCGAGGATGGCAATGATGTGGATATGGATGAAAAGGAAGAAGCATCGCAAGCCCATGATGGATCAATGCAGAACGTGGAGGACTGAGGGCATAGTACTAGAGAGTGTGACTATTGGACAGTATGTTTCAAACATGTAAAATACGATAATGGCAAAACACATGCAACAGCAAGCGATGTATCCAAAGCGATGACTTTATTGCAATACGTGACAGAATCTCAAAGCTAAATATAAATACAAGTGCTGCATGTGGCTATCAGCTGAAGAAAGGCATAGACATCACTAGGCATTGTGTAAATGCCTACAGCATAACTGCAGCCCCTGCGAAGAGTGTAACACACATGTCTTTCTGATGGTGCATATACATCGCCGCATTCCGGGCACAAAGTAAAGGAGGTAAATATGCAACAGGAACCGTGTAATTCTCTGTCAATGGGTAAGAGATTCCATCAGAGCCATCAGGGCCGTCCGGAACACCCCGGTGTTTCTGACAAAACCTAGGGTTGTTGCCGATTGAGTACAACACATTGTTACTGAATACGGCTCCTGGGGGAAACTACAACCGCACAAGTGATCACCATTAACACTCTTAAGTGGCCCGAATAAAATTCCTTCACGGCTTGATAAGTTGACCGAATATCACAACATGGATGATTCACTAGATTCAGGAGTCTCATGAAGATGATAAGAAGCACCTGACAGGGAATGGAGACACTTTCAGTCAGATTATCTATCATCTTAGATTGTTAAGAACGCTTCATCAAGGTATGCCTCTGTAGATGTTCAACTGATGTAATCTTCTTAACAGATCCAAATCGTCCAAAAGGTCATTTGTATGGTACGCTATACTGCATAAATGAATCCTATCTCGCTGTTAGTTTCAAGACAATCAAAGTTCTGATATTGAAGTTGTGGTGTATTTGATTAGAAATTCCTTCAGTGTAATTTCAGTGGTGTTCTTGATTATTACTATTAGATTTCATGGGCATTCTTGATTATTATTATTCATGACTAATGAGAGATGAACTGAATTGATACGCTGAATTACCAGATTCTGGGGCATGCCTATCTCAGGACAAATGGCCTGAGTCAAATTTTGAGACTGATGCAGTGAAGGGGCTTCAAATCATTTGCCAGTAGTGATTTTGATGTGCACCAGAAACCTGTGGCCACAAATACATATTGAAATCCAAAGAGTTAACAAAGCACAATTCAACCATCTTCTGGCGCACTGGATAATCCTGGCCATATGTCATGGAGTCTCATTTAGATTGATCGTACACTGCAGATTTAGCAATCCAATTTCGCAATGAATCAAGTCATGGTGATATCGAATAGCTGTGTCAAAATATGAGACACTTGCTAACTGATTCTGGGCAAAGCCGCAGCTTTTGCAGCCATATGATTGAAGTTCAGGTCCACCAGAGAATCATCAGCATATGTTTTGAGTCGTATTATAACATATCCAGCACCACTTATTTGCCAATCCATTGGCATGCTGACTGTCTAAGGGATATTGAGTACTTGTGTCAGAATATGAGAAACAGCTCACTTATTTCTGGCAATCCCACAGCCATGGGTGGCATAGAATCAAAGTTCAGACGCAGCATACAGTCCTGGGAACATAATGTTGTAACGAAACGAAGGAGATCGAAGGCCGAGAGTCCAACATTGCACTCCTCCACACCTCTCGCGGCATTTGAAAATGAATTCGTGACACAGAGCAGTTCCTGTTCGAGGAGGATATGAAAAGGGTGAGTAGGTATGATACTACCCGGATCGGTGAATCAACAGGGAAGCGCAGAAAGAGCAAGTGAGATCAAAAGATGCAAAGAATGGAGTGTTTAATTTATTGTATGATATGATGATATGAGATGAGATGAGATGAGATGAGATGAGATGAGATATGATGCCAGCTATCTACCCCCGGGGTCTCCTGATGATACACTACCAGTCACTCAGTCCATCTCCGCTACGCATGTATCTTCGTGCTTCTGCCATGGCCAGTCACTTTTCATCATCTCTCAATCCCTGTACACCTGCCGTCACTCAGTCCACTGCCAAGCTGACTGGCGGTGGTGGTGAGAATTGGTGTTTCCCGCCACAACTTGTCCCTGGCCATATTTGTGAGAGACACCGCTCCTCGCCCATCCGATATAAGCTTATACCCAAACATGAAAGAACCTAAGAATAACATAAACCCAACGGAAACACACCAATGTAGACTCAAAGGAACACTATCAACTCAAAGAAAAACTACAATGCCAAACGAAATCCATAAACTCAAAGGAAAATCATAAAGACTCTCACTCCTTGCTCACCCACTTTCTCCTACCACTCTCCATGTCTGCCATCCTTTTTCCTTGACCGCATGTAAAGTATGAGAGGTTGCCATGTCGAGCATCGAATTCAACTCTTGCCTCACACATTGTGTACACAGCTGCTGTGATCTGTGCCCCTGCCTCAATGAACTACTCAGGGTTTTCATTTACTGCTTGTTCGAAGATAGATACGCCTTTGGGTCACATTTATCTCTTGTGGTGTGCCAACATTTCAATCCAGTTGTCCAACATTCTCCTGCAGTCGGGGTCAAGGCCAAGCCATTCTCGAAAGCAGCTCACGTATTCTTCATTCTCAGTGTCATCGCTGTCGGAACGACTACTTCCGTTGCAGGGAACAGCAGGCCGGTTGGGTTTTAGGGTGCCCTTCTCCTTGGAATCCGTAGGATTATCTGGAGTCATACCAGCCACTTTTCTGGTTGGAGCTGGCAGCGTTGTACCGACCTCTTACTCAGTAGGAACTGGTGGGGTCGTACCAATGTCTTTCTTGATGGTACCTGGCAGGGTCGTACTAGCTTCTGTCACAGTCGATGCTGGCTGGATCATAAAAGCGTCTTTTACGGGTGGTGCTGGTGGGACCATCCAGGCGTCATTGTCGGAGGGACTGCTTGTTCCATCCTCAGATCCATCCTCAGCCAGGTCCATCAAATGCTCTCCAACATTGCTCTCATCCTTTGCCTGTGCTTTTCCCTTATTTGGTGGGGTTGGCGGTAGGAGCATCTTGCTTCTATCAGGGGATGGAGGTGGAATGGGTATCTCATGATTGGCAGGCAGCACTGATGGTGAGATGGTACGGAGTCCATTGGCGTGATTACAGTCATCCATGCCATGGTTATAACTAAGTGGCATTACCAACCCACGATAACATTTCAGGCCCATTGCTGCATAGTCAATTCGTTCTTCTAGCTGAGGGCAGCCATTATCTAGCAGAGTTTCAGCTTCCTGTAAGTCGCCGGAAGTATACCACTTGTTCCCTTTCGACTTCCGGGTGAGATTGGTGAGACAGTTGACAGATGCACAAATGAGGCATCTCTTTACTTACCCGGGATCTCTGGATGTTTAGTTGTCAATCGTGGTTAAACGCATCCACATCTCGCTTCCGCTGGAGTCGATCAGGATTTCCTGGATTTCTGGATCGTGTTGCCATAGGTCTCCCAGCTTCTTTGTTGCCCGTGTCTTCCTCTGCTGCCCAGAGTGATGTTGCATTATCATTTCTCTAACCCTGCTGGAGCTGTCCAGAGCCTTAAGAAAGTAATTGTATCGCTCGTATGTCAACTTCTTGCAGTCAAGATTTCCCTCCTCGAAGTTCGACACCCAAGCGACCTGGGCATTGGCGGCATTGGCAATATCGCCAAAGAGATTATAGATCTGAAGCATCAAATTCACTTTGTTTTGGGGGGAGAGCTCCCGCGCGGCAATTTCCAAGGATTGTTGTAGCGATCAGACTGGAACATTAGAAAAGACTTCCCTGTTGAAGAGTGATAGCATCTCTGATGAAAGGGTTACAGGAGGGGTGTCATTCGCAATAGCAGAGATTTGCGAGGAGGGGTTATATGTAGTACTGACGGTGGTGGTGGGTGTGGTGGTGGTGGGTGCGGTGGTGCTGGGTGCGGTGGTGGTGGGTGCGGTGGTGATGGCTGCTGTGGTGGTGGCTGCGGTGGCGGGGCTGAGGTGGCGGTGGTGGTGGTGGTGGCGGTGGCTGCAGTGGCTGTGGCTGCGGTAGCGGTGTCTGCGGTAATGGTGGCTGCAGTGGTGGTGGCCACGGTGATGACAGCTGCAGGGTCGGAGTCGAAGCTCGTAGCGGTGGTGGTAGTCATCAGTGACTCTTCAAAATCCATGGCATCGCTGAGTGCTGCTGCGATGTCGTTGATTGATGTAAATGTCAGCTCAGTCATTAGTCGTTGGATATGGTCGACATGGCGATAGTGGGCGCAGTGATCGGTTTGCAGAGGGAGATGAACACTACAGTAAGGTGGCTGTCTTTCCTTGGGAATGTTAGAGGGGAGAGCTCTTTATGTACCTGGAGTGGTGCTTAGTGTTGGATCCTACTTTTCCTAATCTCTCTGTGGTTTCCGGTTTCCATAATATGCTCTTCTCATGTTTTCTCATGACGTCTTGGCTTCTTCCACTCTGCTTTTTCCACTTGCACTCGGTGGTTTCGCATATCTTGCTCATCATTTGTGTTCTCGGTTGTGGATTTTCTACCCACTCCTGCAATTGTTGTCGTGTCTCTTGTCCAAAGGTTACAAGAGGGTTAGGGGCGAATGGTAGGAATGTTTGGTGTAACATGGGTGCAACTCAGCCAATATGAATATTTCTTCCCCCTCCATCTCTTGAATCCACGCAACTGTGTGGATTCGCGATATTCTCGACTCGTTTCATTATACTCCATGCAATCAATCTCCTCCCTTCGACCCTTCTTTCCCTCTTCCTTCCCCCTCTATCTGTGTTACCAAAAGTTGTTTGGATAGGTGGTCTGCCGGCACCAAATGAGCAGCATTCCACTTATCTGCTACATCCTTACTCCCCACCATATCCTCCGCCTGTACCCATGATCGTTTCTCCCAATCTTTCCACTGAACCAAATCAATCAATCGTCCTTCAATATATATCCGGCATGCAACTGCCTCCACCTCAACTTGCTCAAAATCCTCCGATTCTTCCTCTTGAGCGATGCTAGATGTACAAATTTTAGGAGCACCATGTACACCTTGGTTGCAAGAGAAGACCTTCTTGAGTCTGCTACCATCTATCCAGCCCGTGAGCTCTGCCCCATCTAGTTCTGCCAGTGGATGAGTCCACAGCCAATTGGCAATTTCTGTGAATCGGTAGGGTCCTCACCACCTGGCATCCAGTTTAGAGCCATCAGACTGATCTATCTTGGGTTCATATACGAGAGCTAAGTCACCAATTTGGAGATCATCAGCTCAAAGGTTGGCTGCTTGGTCAAAGTGATGTTTCTTGGCATCTCTCGACTCCGATAATTATTCTATGGCTGCATTGATAGCCTCTCGCCATCGTTCATGCTGTCTCTCTGTAGCAGCTATCAGTGATACTGTATTGTCGATTCCTTAGTTTCTGTTGGCAGTATTGCATGTTACGTTCTCCAGTTCTATCAGAAGTACCACATCCTGCCCAAATATAAGGTGGAAGGGCAAATATGCGGTCATACGTTTGACAGTGATCCTGTCGGCCCAAAGTACTGCTGGTTTAGAAAGCACCATGGAAGGCGATGGGAAAGACGAGGGGCTGGAAGGTGGGCAGGTGCCGACACGTGCAGATCTCTGAGCTGTTTTCCATAGAAGAGTGCAACCAAGCGGTGAGAGACTTCCTGGCAGCAACTGAAGTCGGGAAGTTCCCGCCTAAATGAATGGCGGTATAGAGTGGGCATAGAGGCTGACTAAGGTGTGCGAAGGCGGCAGTGGACTTATATACATTCTGTTTTCTCTTTTTGTCTATTCTTTTCTTTTCTGGTCCATATATCAACTTTTATATGTCAGCGGGGATGAAGGGTAGCAGGAGAGGAGCTTCTCCATCTAGCTGGCTCGCCCGGAGGCTGAGGGGGTTATGAAGGTCCTGTCATACTCTATTTCGACTGCATACAGTATGATGAAATCAAAAACCATGTACTGCTGGTATGTGGTCGATCCACATCTCTTTCAGTTCATCTGAGCAGACCATGAGTTTGGATAGTACATCTGCAATCGGTCTGTGTCCTTGTTAGATTACTCGATTAGCGGCAGCATGGTACGGGGTTACTCTGATCTTCCAGATATTGTCATGTTTGAGCTGAAGGTTGGTTCATTTCTTGTTCTCTGCACCTCTGTCCACTACCACACTTTGTGGAGTCCCGCACCAACAACTTACCTCCTCGCAAAAGATGTCGGCTACATTCTCCAATGTGCTCTGGTTTGGTGGTCATGCTGCTGCCCACCCGCTGATATATTCCCACACTATCACCATTCGGTGGTACCCGTTGTCCATTATGGGCATGTTTGAAATGTCCGTTCCCTCTCGCTCCTATAGGTGACTAACATTTAGGCTTTTCAAGGGTTCATCATACCGTAACAGCGCTCTGTTCTCGCACTTCTTGCATGTTCTCACCCAATCCTTGATGTTGATGTACATTTCTGGCCACCAGAACCAGTGAACTACATATTGTAACGCTCCTTCTCTTCTACAGTGCCTGATCATTCCGTGCACAGCTTCCATTGCTTTCCTTCTCTTCTCCATGCTTACCAAGACATTTGCTGGTGGTTCAGTGGGTTTCCACCTCCGGTAGAGTACTCCATCTGACACAAGAAATTTTGTGACTTCCTGTCGAAATTGCTGCATTGTGTTTGAAGTCTGTCCTTCTGGCCATTTCAGGTTCCCCAGAAATTTGTCTATCTCCTTCCATTTCCCTTTGTGTTCCTCCGCAAGTCGTAACCGAACAATTAGTTTGATTAGTCTCTCCCTCATCTTTCTGTCCGACTCTTGTTTCTCCAGTATTTCTTGTAAGCATGCTTCAATTGTTTCCTCCGGATCATCCTCATCTTTGGCCTCAGGCTCCCCTTCCCCTCCTGGCCACTGTGTGAGGCCATCAGCACCTCCATTCACTCCCGCAGGATCATACTACACATTGAAATCAAACAGTCGTATCCACGTTATCCAGCAGGTGACTAGTGCTCCTGGCAGGTTGTTGGTGGGCAAGTTCAGTTAATGCTCTAATGTGTTTGCGTCTGTCTCCATGAGGAATCTGACACCATATACATAGTTGCAGCACTTTTTAAGTGCTGTCATTAGCCCACGGCACTCACTTTTCCCTGCGTCGTATCGTTTCTCGGCTTTATTTCGAAATCTGCTTTCCTTGCAACACCGGTGCCAGTCCATATTTTCATCTTCCGGTTGTAAGATTGCCCCCCACCCCACCAAACTGGCGTCAACTCCCACGACTATTTGCCCGGCACCATCGCTAATATCCAACATCTTCAATGGAGGAGCATTTCAGAGAGCCTCTTTCAAGATTGCCATAGAGTTCTTTTCCTCAGTCTCCCATTGAAACTGAAGATCCTTCGGCAGGATTCGGAACAGAGGGTGTGCAACTTTTGCATAATTGGGGATCCATATTCGATGGTATGTGCAAAGCCCTAAAAATACCGCGCACTCGGTATGGTTCTCGCACCAGGGCTAATTCCACACCCTGTTGACCTTGGACACTTGTGGCCACCTTTCTGCTTCACCACAGACAAACCAGAATATTTTTACCCCATTCCAGCTCCAGTGAGATTTCTCTCCGGACATGATGCCTCCAGCTCTCTCCACATTGGCAAATATGTTATCGAGGTTCTGGAGGTGTTTCACAACAGACCTTCAGACTCCAGACAGCCCTTCCACCTCCTCTTCTGCATATCAACTCTTTGGCCCTTTCACTCTGACATCATTGACAAATATTTCCACAATTGATACCAGGTGAGCATTTACTAGTTTTCAAGATACTCTGACACATGCTGATACTGAATTGGTAGCTCCCTGTAACAGTCTGCTCGGCCGGTACATACCTTGGGTAGACCGGAAGGCCATATAGTCTCCGCTATCCTTGTGCAACATTTTTTCGTCGTAACAAAGGTGAAAGTTAATCAGTGAAGAAATGGGCAGCCCACCAAAGGCTTGGGAAAAGTCATTGACATTAGGCGGTATCCCGGCATCTTCCTGTGCATATCGATTCGCGCTCACTGCTGAGATGATGAAGCAGTACTTCCGATTCTTCTTTGGATCCAAGAAGTGAGCATTCCTGTAGGGGCCCCAAGCAGGTTAGAATAGACCCTGCCGAACTCTCACTGCTATCATCTCTTTTTCCATGGGAATGACTTTCTTTGGTATGGGAAATACAGGAACCTGCCAGACCTTACGACCAGACTCCAGACGGATGCGATGGGGTCACTCTACCTTGTCGCTGATCATTCCCAGTTCCTGTCATGTTCATGCGAGAGTGTATTCTCTATTGAATAGCATACCCTGCAGGGCTTCTTTTTCCGACAGCCCTAATATGCTCCCAATCCATAGCTCTGGTAATTCCTGAAGTATCAACCTTCTGCCTCTTGCTCCGTAGGAGGATTTGGGAATGAATTACAGATCCCAGGGCCTGGGATTGGTACGGCCCAGGCAATAGCGCTTCCTCTCCAGTCAAGTTCGGCATCTTGGGTAGTTCCATCCGACAAGGGAACAGGCTTCACTTTCTGTGCAACACTACTGTGGCTGGTGCATGCCCAGGCTACTTTGGTGTTTCGTCTAAGTTGCACTTCGCAGAATCAAGGTAGGAGGAAACGGTTTGTATTGGACTAAGTTCTGGTGGAATGCTAATTTTGGAAACCCATGCATAGGTTGTGAATGCTCTCCTGGTTACCCTCCTTCTCTTCACCAGAGCTTGTTCTAGTATGAACCACTCCTCTACTACTGTCGTTCTACCCAACTCTCCAACTACCAGTCCTTTCTTCTCTTCCCACTCATTCTCCCAATTCACGCCTCTTTGCATCAGTTTCCTCACCACCTTTGATAGCCCCCCTTTTTGACTCATAGTTTTCCTTCTTCCTTGAACATTTTCTGCTCTTTCACGCTGTATTATCTTTTCGCTTTCCTGGGAAGTGCCATCCTCCAATCAACCAACTCGTTCACTTTTCATTTTCTACTATTCGAGCCATTCTCATCCTCAACTTTCCTCCCAAAACTCTTCAACCTCTTTCTTTCTTAGTGCTGGGCCCTATCCCTTCCTGGTCGCGCTTACTTGAACTAGGCAGATAGGTTTTCTGTGCAGCTGGCGAATCTATTCCACTTGCCACCCAGAACGGTAGCAACAAATGTCACCTGCTCTGACCCATTGACGGATGAGATGGTGATCTTGCAATTGCCATTGTCCAGGTTGCTCTCACACTTCCAAGCATATGTTTCCCAGGGGCAACCCAAGATAACATGTGCAGATGCAAATTTTACATAAAAAATAGGTGCAGGAATGACGATACCATGGACGTTGACCGGTATGGACTCCACCACCTACATTCAACGAGACTGACTGTCATTGGCAACAATCGTCTTCCAGTCAGCACGTTATCACCCGATGTTCAACTCTCTGGTGACATCTTCACTCTTCACGCAGATCCCAGATCCACCATAGATGAGCATGGGAAGTTTGTACCCATGTATCATTCTGAGAACAGTTGGAGAGGCCCTGGTGTACTGGCATGTGGTGTATCCTGCGTGATCTTTCCGGTCGGAGAACGCAGAAACATGTGCGATTTGAATATTCTTTGGTGCAGCCGAGCTTCTGGCAGTAACTCGTTTGTCTTTGGGAACTGATACTATTTTGGCCTGAAGTAGGAATCGAGAGCTCAAGTTTACTGGTCTCGCTCCCCTGTCGTGCTAGAATAGTGTAGTCGAGTTGGCTGACTACACTACTCCAAGGACTTCATAACTTCTAGCATCCAGGGCCTGTGCTATTTTTGGTGGCACTTTCAGAGGCTTTGGGGTTTTTGGAGTGGTGTTTTCGATGCGGTTCACCTTGGCCGGTTACTTGCTGAATGCTACCGCTTTCCTGGTAGTTCGCTTTTCCTGGTTACAAGCACTCATTCAGACCTCCAAAACCTCTTCTTCGATACGTGCCCTCTTGTCTTCACCACTGGTCACCTTATCCATTCTCTTCCATCTCTCGTCCACTAACACATATCCTGCCTGCGTGCGCCTGACTGGCGACCTGTATTCTCTCTCTTCCTCATCTATACACGTGTCTCTCTCCTCCTCCATTTCACTTTCCTCCTAATCCTCAGCACTGCTGTCACCTTTCCCCTCTTCTTGCTCTTCATCCTTCTCACTCAATTCCTCGATATGGTCTCCATTACCTTCTTCCTTGCCTTCCTTACCTGTAGACTGACCTCAGTAGTACGTATTGATTTCCAACCGCTGTTGGGTGATCACTGACTGAAAGGCAGTCACCTGAGCACTGGCCCTCTGAAACAGCTGAGATGTTGCAACATGCTGCGGCTGAGGCAGCTGTGGTGTAGCCGTAGTAGCTACTCTCTCTCTCGGCTACCCTTGTCTAGCTACTTTCCGGGTACACTCCCGCATTGACAACAATGTTATCTCTGGTCAATATCCAGATATCTCACCTCCATTTCCCCCTCTTTAACCTGAGGTTAGTCTGCCATGTTCGTTGGGGTGGACTATACCTGATTCTTGGTCGGTGCACTCATCAGGGCAGATTGGGCAGTTTTGTCCTAGGTTATCACAATGATACAGGGTCGGAATCCTTGAGGGGGATACTGCTGGCAGTTGGGTCCCGGTTGGTAGTGAGCGGATCTGGTAGGTGCATTCAGAGGTGGGAAGTTCATTAGTATGTGCGGAGGTGGATGGTTAGCTTTGATGGCGTACACCCTGGCAGTCTGGTAGCCTCCATATCTGGGCTCACTCACATTGCTCAGCTGGAAGGTCCAAGCCTCGAAGGACTTCATCCTATGATTCTTTTCGTGTCAATTGTTTTCGGCTTTACGGTTGGGAATTGCCTCTGTGACTTGCGCTGGTGCCAGGATCTCTTTGTTAGGGATTCCCAGAACGTTCACCACTACTGGCATCTGAGGGAGCAGCACTCCAGCTGGGATTGAGTAAGGAGAGACACCCAGCGCCTTACATGCTCCTTCCAAATCCAGGAAAATGAGGTTATCCGCGGTCGCACACTTGTCAATGACATGCTTTCGGAGTTTGTCGTATTTGAACCTTGAGGGGTCTCTGGGATCTTGTTTGAGTTTCATTACCAATTTCGCTCTGACATCCCTTCCGGGAGCTCCAAGCAACATTTCCACCTGCTAGTACTCGGCCAACGCTATCGTGTTGATCATAATGTGGCTGATGATGTCATAGGCAAGGATGCTGGCTTTCAGGCTGACGTTCCCACGTTCTAGCTGGTCTTTGCAAGGTTGCTCCAGGTACGATCTTGTGTATATATAGATGCAGCTATCCAGGTGGCGAAAGGCATCCTGTATTTCCAATTTCAACTGTTCTTGGTGTTTCCTGAAATATCCGTCAATCATTTTCACCGTTTCCTGGATGGATTCCAAACAGTAGTATGAGAAGGTGGCGATATCATCTTCGGCAGCTGGGTGGGTTCTAATGTGAGTGGAGCGGCATTCGTAAGCCTCGATGACTTAGGGGACATCCACTCCTCCAAAGACTGGGGTGCCCATGGTGCCTGGGAGTGGCATTTGCTTCATTTCCTTTGCGATGGCAAGTGCCAAGGCCTCAATGAATTGCCTTTAATTCTGTGCATGAATGGGCGAGGCATTGGTAGAAGGTCCAGTGCTGGTAGAGGAACAGGCCTGGCTTGGAGGTTCAGTACTGGAGGAAGCGGTATGGCCACTGGAACCAGCAGTGGAAGTGGATCGAGAGTGTTCAGTTGCCATCTTGATACTGTTCGTAGCAGTTTGGAGATGGGATGGTGGATTAGATGGTGAATTGGCAGTAATTGGTAATCTAAGGTCAATTGCTAGTGTGTGAGTTTTGGAAGAGGGGTAAGATCAATTGGCGCTCTTTTTGAGGTGAGCTCAGGGTTTTGTTTTTTACTTAGTCCAGCTTCACCACCTCTCACGGTCTTCTCTCTTAGCTTTCTGCCAAGTGGTCTGTTGTGTTCTATTCCCTGCAACTTCCCTCTACGACTAGTAGTATCATCATTAGCACTGCTCACAATCTTACCAGCATTGTTGATTCCCTGTGTTAATATTCCTTCAGATCAGTATCCTCCTTATGACGGGGTTGGCGTCCTTTTTGTCACTTGTGTTGTCTTGTCCCGGTATAAGATCAGTACCAGTTCTGCCAGTGATATGTCAGTGCCAGGCGTCCCGGGGTGTGGTGAGTGCCTGTTGTGCCGGTGTTGGATCAGTGTCTTTCATCCCATTTGGATGTCGGTGCCTGTCGTCTAGTCGGCGAGGTCGGTGCATATTGTCCCAGTTTGGGCTCGGTGCCTTTCGTTCCGGTATTACATCTCAGACTGTCATCCTGGTGTGAGATTGGTGCCTGTGGTCTCTGTATGAGGTCAGTGACGTTCATCTGGTGTTAGTTGAGCACTATTTCCTAGGTGTTTGTCCCAGTATTAGGTCGGTGCTTTTCATCCGGCATTGGTTTGACACTAGTTCCTAGGTGGTCATCCCGGTATGAGGTCGATGCTTTTCATCTGGTGTTAGTTTGGTGCCATTTCCTTGGTGTTAATCCCAGTATTAGGTTGGTGCCTTTCTAGTTAGCGACATCAATGTACCCAGCTTATCACCTCCAGCATTCCAATCCGACATTATTAGTATCGTCCACTAGTTGCTTCTCTCCATATTTACCCTTATTGGCTTGTAGGGGTCTTTCCCAGCATTTCGTACTCAGTATTCCAAAACAGAATCCGCATTTGCGCTCCATTTGTGGTGAAACCACACAGCTAGAAGGAAGAGTGCCTATCATCACACTCCACCGCACCTTGCATGACTTTCCAAAAGGAATTCATAAAACAGAGCTGTTCTGGTTGAGGAGCGTAGGAAGCGGGTGAAAGATCAAATACTACCTGGCCGTAAAGATCCCTGCAATCGCGTGGATCCACATGCAGTCTCAGATAGTGCATGTGAGATCAAATAATGTGAAAGATAGAGTGTATAATTCTTTGTATGATAAGATGATATGAGATGAAACGAGATGAGATGAAATGAGATGAGATACGATGGCAGCTATCTACCCCAAGGTCTACCAAATATACACTTCCAGTCACTCCGGCCATCTCTGCTGCCCCTGAATCTGCGTACTCCTGCTGTTGCCCAGTCCATTTCATGATCCCTGTATCTCCGTGCACCAGCCGTCGCTCAGTTCTCAGTCATGCTGAGTGGCGGTGGTGGTGAGAAATGAATTTTCCCCCACACTGTCATGACCGGCACTGCACATTTGCCAATCCCATTCCGCAATCAACGCAGTCTATATAATTATTGAGTCCTTGTGTCAGAATATGAGCCATGGGCTCACTTAATTGTGGCAAAGCCACATCTTATGCAGGTATATCATAATCATTCAGGTACACCCCAGATGTGCAATCCAGCACATCAGACTGAGACACGGCTTGGGTATTCATGCCTAAGCTGCAGCTTTCACTGCTGGGTACGTTCTGGCCTATGATTGACGTTCAGACACAACTGAGATCTGCAATCCAGCCCAGCATGACATTGCTGAATCTCTATCAGGGCAACTTTGGCAAGCTGCGACTCATTATGATTGAATCATTCCAGCTTAAACATCCATCAACAGCAACAATAAGCCTCCGAAGTGCATGTACCCCATTTCATCGTGCACTTTTCATGTAAGTTTGCTTCATTATCATCATGTTTTCTTCGGCTTCGAATCAGTGGATGCTGTGCACAGAGATTGACATCGCTTAAGACACTGCACATTTAGGTGCGTCAGGCTCATCCCGTTTGGCCTCTGCTAGTATATCAATCTATGCTTGATTGGTGTGTAAAGGCCGCCGCTAAAATGTCTTAAACTGTTAGCTCTATGTCAACTGTCCATTGGAGGATGGTAGCCCTGCACAACAAAACTATACATGCATAGACCTGGCTAATTATCAACCTCACTTAACTCGTTATTATCTAAGTACCATATTTCAACATCTGCTTCCAAATCCTCAAATAACTTGTGTAACATCATGCTCTGTCAAATGAACTGCAGATTGAGAGTGACAATCTCAAGGGACAGATTCTACTCAGTGACTCTACAAGAGGACCGGCAACTCCCACTTGCCCATGTACCACACTCACTCAAAGAGGCCTCAGTTCTCAATGCTGTGAATGCAGACTTAACTCCATTCTGACAAAATGTAAGTTTGGGCCACCAAAACTCTGTTCTCAAACTGGATTATGTGAATCAATTTCCATCGTGAGAAAAGTTCAAATTGAGAGAATCTTGAAAGCTCAAGGGAAGAACAGTCCACTTCGAAGATTGGAATTAACTATGAGAGGAAGACGAACCTGCAATCACGAGCAAGTGAATCTTATCATAACCATTCAATCTTCGGTGCACCTCAATTCCCCTGAACTGCATGTATGCAATTATCATTCCTCTGCCCACTGTGAGAGAACATCTCACTATGCATTCATACTATCATACCATATAGCTTTCAACCCCAACATTTATGTAAATCTATATGATAGTGCTGAGACTCATAATGAATATATAATTTAACAGTGTGCAACTTACTAGAGATTTGGTGCAAAATCAGAATGTGAGTGAGTATTCATGACTCATTTGTTAGCAATCTTGGCATTAACAAGTGCTTGAATGCATAAGATTATCCCTGAATCATCCATCATACCTTACCATATGTTCTCTCGTACACCTGTATCTCTATATGTGTATCACTCATTGATGTATTACATACTCTCCCTCCTCGAGTAACTGCAATATTTTTGTGAAGAATATTCTGCAGATACAGCCCAGATGAAAACATGAAACAGATGTTATGCTTACGATATTGCCTTATTGACCACCAAATTACCTGCAGCATCTTGATGCAATAGACCGCCATGAATATATGTGTGACCTTCTAGCGGATTTACCTCATACGGAGATTCATATTTCTGTTCGATTGATAACAAACTCTGTATTACCCCTTGCAACTCCACCATTAGTTATCAAGTTCTGCAGATTCTGAATGGTGCACCAATTCTATGCCATGCAGTCAGCTTAAATGCTCAAGGATATACACATAATTACTTTGTATAGCAGAATCATTTCTAGGGGTATACATTTTCATTCAGATTCGCAGTGCTCAATTTGCCCAGCACCAACAGTTAGTTAATGTCACGAGTTGTCATCTAGTGCGTCTCGTTCAGGTGTATCTGGTTGTATTGTATGTGCATTGGCTTTTGTTAACCTCCGATTCTTGTATTCATACAGAGTGTTGTTGATTGGGGCTGCTAACATTCAGCATAAGGAATCCATCCATTCTGGCGCACATGACAATGAATCCATCCATTCTGGTGCGCCTGACAACATCCAAAATCACAACACCAGACTGCCATTCTCAATATAAATATGAACCATTGAAATGATCTCTCTTGAAACCTTCCAGCTGCACCACAAATTGCATCCTTCTCCACTGTATGCAACCTCTTGCACTATTTTTCCCGTGATTCAATTGCACTTGATCTTATATTCACTTCTCATACACCGTGTTTCTCATTCCGCAACTGTGTATCTTCATTACAACACATGGAACCTACGCCCAGCCAGGTGAGGAATGACTATTCACAGAAGAATCAAAAAAAACAACATGAGAGAGCACTCGCATTCAACAAAGCAGTCAATTATCATTTCCCATCAAATGTGTGCTGTCCAGTTATGTGCCTTCCTACATCACCTTACAGATGGCTAATATCCCTGATTTGACTAATGAAGCAGGATGATGTTACGGATCAGAACATCAGTGATGATGCCCGTGACGGTGATAGTGTGCACACCGGATGGTCAACATTATCATCCAACATTGAACAAGCTGATTTCGATGACCAGCAGGGGGTTCTATGTGTAGGCCAGGTGGGCGGTTTGACTTGTTACAAAGCACAAGGGTTTCATCACCAAAGAAATGAAGCTATGCCGATACTGACATTGCACGCCCCCTGCTTCCAACTTTCCGATATCCATCCAGGTCAATTGCATCACCACTGCTCAAATGCCAATAGGAAGCCCTCCTCAACAAATCATCCGAGGCTTACCATGCACTATCCGCGCAGGTGCTGCTGCAACCCAAGTCTAGTGGAGACCAGAATGCTCCACAACCAAAGCCCGGTACAGATCAGAATGTTCCCCAATACCAAAGGGCACTTTTGAGGTAGCGAAAAGGATCAAGGAGGCAAGTCAATTCATGAAGACTCCTTCGCCAATATTATCCAATGACAAGTACTCGATGGTTGCAGAAGTTTGGAAACTTGCCATTCAGGCTCAGGATTATCAGTGGGCATTGGCAGGAGCTCCTGCAGATACACCCTCGGTGTGTCAATTGCCCGGCAGTCGATCTCTCAAAATCGATCTGCAAATACCACAGGCTCGGTGGGGACGGACTTGAGTGCGGTCATCACGTGAATTGGTTTAGGGTGGAGCGCGGCGGAGCCCCATGCACTTTCATTCATGTGTACGTGTCAATTAGCAATAGAGTGACAGTCAGTGAGTTTTAGGCCAAGAGAGAGATTCAGCACAGCAGACACCACACAACAGGTTATTAGCCCAGGTTCTTCGCTGATTTGACGAACTCGACTCGGATTTAGATCTTGTGGGCATCAGCAACACAGTCACAGAGGAGTATAGATTGACTCGACGAGTAACGAAGATTGCCGAATCGACAGCAATCACAATCAAAAAGTTTGATATTACAGACTACAAGAACTGGAGTTTGGATATCAAAATACTCTTGGAGCACAAGCAGGTTTTCGGCATTGACGACGGTGCAGAGGAAGCACTGGTTGGGAAGGACGGGACATAGTTTAAAGCATGGATGAAGCACCATGGAATCGCACTGTCAACTATTCTCCTCGCGGTGGAGAGGTCATTGCAGCAGCAGTATGGCGTTCCGAAAAATGCAAAGGCGCTGTGGGATTAGTTGAAGGAGAACTACAAATTGAAGGTGAAGCTCAATGTTTGGGCTTTCCGAGATGTGATGTCAGCTGTGAGATTGAGCGATTGTGAGAACGTACAGAAGTACTCTTTGAAGATTCAGAGTTATGTGAATGACTTCAATCTTTGCCCCAACACCCATAGCTCAAGTACTGGTAGTGGTATGATGGGAATGAGTGAACACACCTATTACCTGATGAAGAGTGTACCGAAGGATGATGATTGGAGGTTTTTCACCCAGTTGATGTACAACAAGATTGACACCCTGGCTGATTAACCGGAGGAGGATATTTTGAAGATGAAAGCCCATGAAGCGCAGTTACAGAAGGAAGACAATTTGGAGGTGACAGCCATGTTCTCAAATTTGCGGACGAAGAGTAAAAAGCAGAATTCAAAGCAGACTCAGATGTTCCGGAAGTCCCGTGATCTTGGTACTGAGAGCAATGGTAGCAGTTGGGAGAATGAGAAGCATGCAAGTCACCGTACCAATTGGAGGAATACTTAGGAATGCTATAGATGCCATAAGGTGGGGCACATTGCACGGTATTGTCCAAGCACTACACCGGTGGAGAATGAAGCACCGACTGAGTCAGGGGAAGTGGCAGCGGCAGCGGCAGCAGCACCAGCAACGACGATGATGACGACATTAATTGAGAACTATTGGATGACAGTTTCAAACGGAGAGAGCCCATCGAACGAGAGCTGGTACTTGGATTGTCCCATCACTAATCACGTTTGCAGAGATCGGCGAAAGTTTGAGCTGTACACTGAGTATAGCAAGAGAGCAGAGCAGGAGTTCCATGATTTTGCTGGAAGAGTAGCAGGTAACACCATTGGCCATAGAGATGTACGGTTGAGGCTTCGGTTGCCTGGAGGCCATAGGAATGAAGTGGTTGTGAGAAACATCTTGTATCTTGAAGGAGCACACCACTTGCTCTCACAATCACAGCTTATGGCTCAGGGATTGCAAATTCTCCCAGTTAATGGCTATGGAATCAAGATATACGACAAATCGCTGGCAGCAGACAGTGCTTGAGGTCAAGGTCAAGATCGAGGTTGTTGTCGAGGAAATCTTGTGGGTGTGGTACATCAGTTTCGAGGGTTATTCCAGCTGGATGTGAAGTTTGCAGGAAACAGATATTATGTGAGAGGATAATTGTTTCGGAGTAGCTCCTGGCATGGTTGATTGCTTCGGAGGAGCTTCTGTGGAGCTCCAGACACAGTTGATCGTTTGGGAGGAGCATCAGGCAAGCTCTATCTTCGTTTTTTTTTAGAGTACAGCACTTACAATCATGATACTGCCCTGGAGGAGTGTGGGGACAGATTTGAGTGCGGTCATCACGTGGGTTCGTTTAGGGATGAGCGCTGCGGAGCCGCATGCACTTTAGTTCATGTGTACGTGTCAATTAGACTTGAAGGGATAGTCAGTGAGTTTTACATCAAGAGAGAGATTCAGCACAGCAGACATGACACAACATGCTCCAAGTGTTGGATTCCATTTAATGCTCTTCTATTGGATTTACGATATTGACTATGCCCCAAAATATACATAGTGGAAACTCAATGATAAGTCCCATTTGAAGCTGGTTGGCAGATGGGGCACGTGGAACCATTGTCTGTAGTAACCAGTTAGATTTGCTCTCCGAGACTAAGCTTCAGATTCAGATTATGGAGCTCCTGATTGCCAATACATATCTCTCCAAGGTTGTTGATGATAAGAAATCATGATTCACATGAATGGTAGTGCTTGATCTCATTTATCATAAATGTTTCTTCACCACCAATAGCTTGGGGTGCCAGCCAATAACATCCCAGTATTTCAAACCTCTCGCTCCACAGATGTTAGCGCTGATAGCCTAATCTATCCCATGCATGCTGTCTGAATTTACCAGTGGACTGAAGGCCACAGTTATGTTTTCTCATGATGACTATTGAGGTACATTTTACCCATCCCCTGCGATAAATATCACTCTGGAAGCCACTGTACTCATCAATCACACATTAGTGGGCCGCTTGAAACCCCCCTATCTCCGCACAACTTGGCGCAACTACACTAGGATAGGCATGCCTTGATCCCTGTCAGCGCTCCTCAGCCTAGATTTACTGTCTTCTATTTCCTTCCACAGTCAATTTCTCCTCTTTCAGCACTTCTCAGCTGGGATAGGCACTCCTTAATCTTGTCTGTCTTGATTAGCACTTCTCTATTTCATTCTGAGCTCTATACCCTTATTTCCACGCTCCTCAGCCTACGATGGAAGCTCCTCAATTAGCACAGGCGCTCTTCAGTCTGGATTGTTGCTCCTATGGTGGATTCTGCACTCCTTACCCCCCCCCCCCCCCCTGCCCCTTTCCGGCACTCCTCCGCTGGGAGAGTACTCTTTAATTTCCATCAGCACTCCTTTGCATGGATTGGGTACTTCTCTGCCTGGATTGGGTGCTTCTCAGCCTGGATTGGGTGCTCCTTTATATCATTCAGCACTCCTGACCCCCCCTCCACTCTTTTGGGGCTGCTCCACTTGCTTGGACCCTCCTTAATCACCATTGTCACTATGCTTCATAGATTTGGCACTCTTCATTTTCATTCTGCACTCCTCTGACACTGTCGGTGCACTCCTCTTGTCCCCACAGCACCTCCCATCTTGGTTAGTCTTCACAATGAGTTCAGGTAACCCGCAAGCAGTCCGGGTGTACGCCGGAAAAGCAGTTCAGTTCAGTCTCAGACTCATCCGAAAAACTGAACCACTCATTGTTGGTGGGGTTAGTACCCGGTCCGGACCTAAAGCAGTCGTTATATGGCTGGGTTTATCTTACAGCAGAGCCTCATTTTCGCGAACTCATATCATTCGCTCCAATTAAGTATTTGAGTTGTGATCATATCACAATATGATATATACTTCAAACAAGCAATTTTAAATGCTCGTTGACCTCACATTCTCCAATTGGCGATCCGATTACTATTCGTTGGGTTGCTGTAAAATAACACCAAAAATCAACCTTTGTTTGAAGTGACTCAACGAATAGTCATCGGATCGCCCATTGGAGACTGCGAGGTGAAAGAGCATGTAAAACTGCATCTTTTACATATATATTGTATTGTGATATGATCCCAACTGAAATACTTAATTGGAGCCAAAGCTCTGAATTTCCGAAAATGTGAAACCAGCCAAAGAACCGTGGGTTTGGTGCTGTTCGGTTTGTTGATGGGGTAAAACCCATTGCAATGGTTCGATTTCGGTTCCAACCCAGACCCGGAACCAAAACACTAATTTGGAACCATTGCTAACACTAATCTTGGTGCTTCTCTGTTTCTGGTAGCAGGTCCCCTTTTTCATCCGAATATATCACATTGCCTTTCAAACCCCACTTTAGATTTGCAGCTAGCTAACATCTCATTACACCATTGTAAGATATCACAAATCATGCGAAATGACATTGGAATTCAATTTCAGCTACTCACAAGATACGAATAATCAGCAAATACAAGGTGTGCCTCCAGCTTCTTTGTGCCATTGATAAACTGTGTGTTCCTGCATTCGTTGGCCCTGATGAGATGGGAGAAGTAGTGGAAGACATCGACAGCATGTTTCTTTGATATCATTTCACTGTATCATCAGGTTATTGTTTCGGTATACCTGCATTTATGTCAGAATGACTTGTCTTTTTCTTTGGTACCATAATGTAGCGAGGCAATAAATACAATGTTCATGAAGATGGTAGCGAATTTGATTTAGTAGTGAAAATGACCAATAATCCATGCATCGTACTTGTCGTTAGGGGAAATCAAGTGCTCGTGGACATCCAGGGGGTTTCAGATAATGTCTGTAGTCATTTGGATGAATATCTATAAGAACCCTGGCATCTCTATGAATTTTTGTGTGATTTCTGAATTGGTTTGGCAATACCTCTGGATGCACCGAATGTTTTCTCCAGCGCTCCATTATGTCGCCCACTTATCACAACCACTTCCATGGTACTCCTGTACCTGTCATCAGGGATGCCAGTTACTCCAGGACCAGTCATCAGAGATCCCAGTTACTCTGAAGGCCAGCCACAATGCCCTTCTAGAGTCTGATACTTTCCTGAAATTGGCGCCTCTAAGTTTACACTCCACATTCTCTCAGACACACCTGGAGGCTTCTAGAGACTAAAATACAGTTTGCTGATGTAGTGCTAAGCAAGCAGAGTTCAGAAGCTCCACAAAACCATCGAACCCCATATAATACATTTCGGATATTTCAAGGTCTATCTTGTGAGACATATATCTCACCGAATTCTGCCAGTAGGTTCTGGCACCAAAATAACCACCGATATTTTGGAACAGCTACATATCATCAATGTGAAAAATGCATATTGCTATTCCAACACAGTCAAGACCATTTGACACATGCTCAAGCACAATGACCGATATACTGGCCTTCACTGTATGGAAGAGATACAATTGTATCTTGTCCCTCAATGCTGGTAAGATAGTAACTCCGCAAAGTTTCCCATCCACTATCAGCGGCCAATAACCGGCATAAATCTTGCTGAGTATAGATTGTTCTCCTCCAGCACTGTCAGGAAGAGCCATCTTTCTGCCCCATTATACAACAGGTACATTATTTCAGAGGGAGTCATATCAACTGATAGTGTTAGCAATGGTTCCAGACCCTCACTTTGCATCCGGGTCCGGGTAGGAACCGAACCATTCACAACTTGGCGGTCCGGGTTGTCTATACACCTGAACCGTAAATTCGGTCACAGTTCGATGGATATCTCCCAACCATTCTGAATTGGGCGGGTTGTCAGTGGGTAGCCCAGCGGGTCCATCTGTAGATTTATATAATGTTCTTGTTTTTGCAGTTGGATTATTGCATATTATTAAAATTAGGTAATTGACAGCCAATAATCTCTTTTTGCAGGTTTTGCAATCTGCAACATTGATTATTTTGGAATCCATGTTTTTCCTGTTATATGTTGTATTTTTGGCTATAAAGATAGTCAATAGTTCTGTTATGAGCTGATTTATCTGCGTAAATTCTTGATTACCCAATATGCAAGACCAAATATTGTTGATATTCGGTTGACACTCCGTTTCATGATAGTGTAATATATGTGTCATGTACTGTTTCAAATGAAAAGGCTGCAACAACATTGTCTATGAATTATTACCACATCGCGATGCTTTGATTGGCCAAAATGCAAGACCAATAATCATTGACACTCCATTGATGGTCATTTTCAAGATGGGGCAGCAACCATGGTGCAATTGTTTTTGCCTCTAAAGGCGGTCAATATCGTATTTATGCATGTTTTCAAACCAATCGCCAGGTAGATTACCCAAGATGTAAGACGAAATATCGTTGATGCTCAGTTGACGCTCATCTTCAGAATGGGGCAGGGAGTGTGTCACTTTTGTTTTTGACTTTAAAGGTGGCCACTACCTCATTTTTGGATGTTTGCAAGCAATTGCCTTTTAGATTACCAAGACCCAATACCAAAAATTGTTGACACTCCATTGATGCTCATTGTCGGGATAGGACAGAGCGCATGTTGGTAATATGATTACCTTGGAAGGCAGCCAATACCTCATTTATAAATGGCTGAAACCAATCGCCACTTAGATTACACAAGATGCACAACCCAAAATCGTTGACGCTCCGTTGACGCACATTTTCAGAATGGGGCAGTGACTGTGTCATTCATTGTTTTGCCAAGGAAGGCTGCCAGTACATTGGTTAGGGATAGCTGCGACCAGGTCACTTTACAATTACCATACTTACAAGACTAAATATCGTTGACGCTCCATTGACCCTCATTTTCACGATGGGGAAGGGAGCATGATACTATTTTTTGAGTTGGAAGGCAGCCAATGCCTCGTTTATGAATGGCTGCAACCAATCGCTACTTAGATCACCCAAAATGCCCAACCAAAACTCATTGCAGTCCAGTTGACGCTCATCTTCAGAATGGGGCAGTAACCATGTGGTTTACTCTTTTGCCAAGAAAGGCTCCCAGTATATTGGTTATGGATAGCACCGACCACGTCACGATTCACTGACCCTACTTACATTACTAAAAATTGTTGACGCTCCTTTGACGCTCATTTTAATGCACTGTCTATTCAAGATCTGCTGCCATTGATAATTGCATTCATCATCGTTTGGACTTAGTGGTTGCCTTGCAGCCTGATCCGGACTTGGCTATATGGCGAAGCCGAGCTGAGTAATATTCTAGCACTGGTCGCTCTCATCCAGTTAAAATTTATACATCTTGCCAAATAATGCATATTACCCACAATACCTTTGTTTATTAACCAATTGTCTCACATGACTGCTCATATTTTCACATAATATTTCTGGAAATGAAATTCTCGGACAAACTACATAATGAACTGGGTGATAATACATTGACGCTGTCTGACCTACATTTTCTTAATAACCTTATTCCTTGTCGTTTCCATTATATTGACTGTCATCAACGCCTTTTCAGCCTTCTACTTTGACCATCGTATAGGCCGAATCAATCGAGGAACATACGGAGCAGCACTCACATTCTGCTGCTCTGGGGTTTCCGAATCCGCTCTGCCGTTGTCTATTTCCATATCTGATTTGTAGTCTGCCTCCCTGTCATCATCGCTGTTATTTGGATTATCCAAGTCCCCATTCCAGTTAATCCAATTTTCAGTGTCTGAGATGCTTTCAGGTGAACTATCCTCATCACTTTCGGCAGGATATCTTTTGTAAGTGCTTTTATGAGTATAACTGCCACATTTTCATCTGTGTGTGCGTATGAGTAGCTGACTATGTGTCACCTATGCAGATCTCGACTGTTGTGATAGGAAACTTGGATATGCAAAGTTCGAAATGTAATGCTTCCGATGGAGATCCGTGTGAGAGAATGCTGATTGTTGTAGTTGATTGGCAGTGGTGGTGAGTTTTTGTCGTGAATGTCATTCTGTAATTGAAGTAACCATTTAGCTTGACTGAAGTCTCCAAGCACATGACAAAATCGACCTCAAGTGTTGGCATCATCAGGAGGCATTGGTTTCCAGACTCCCATGCCATAGCTCGATTGCGAGCGAGAAACACATCACCTAACTGAGGTTTGCTGTCCACACTGTCATTGGCCCAATCCGAATCGGAGCACCCTACAAGACTATTGGCAATGTCGATGCCGATGCTATTGCCATTGAAGGGCAAGCAAAAATTGGCTGTAGATTTGCAATTCTGAAGAACACTCTTTGCAGTGGTCATATGGCTAGTGAATGGGTGCAAAGTGTAATGAGAAAGAGCAGCAACCGCATATGAGATATCTGGCTGAGTTGCAAGTGCTTCCTTCAGTAGACATCCCATGACTGCTTAATTGTCTGTGATTTCATGCAACTCCTTCTTCTTTCGATTCTCAGCCAAGTCCGACTATTCATTGGAGTCCACGGGTGTTGAGACACGATGAGAAAGCTCCCTGCCACATTGTCTCAGTATTGTGCTGAAAGAGGATTTCTGACCAAGACTGATCCTAGCACCATCGCGGTGAATCTCGATACCAAGGAATTGGTATACCAGGCTGTGGATTGTGATATTGTATTTGTCTAAGTGGTTCACTCTAACTTGGATCACTGCTTTGGTAGCAGCCACTGGGTACGACATGGAGATGTTGTTCACATCCAGAAGTATCATAATACCATCGGTGCGGAGATAGAGATTGGAATTAGCTGAGAATTGTGGGAACCCAGGGCAGAGTTGAAAGGCATCAATTTCATCGTGCCTTAACCGCAGAGTTTGTTTAAGACCACTCAGAGCATTTCTGAGCCTGACAATGATATTGGTGGTGTTGAGACCATCTGGCCATCCAGCTCACAAAATAATATTGATATTGTCATCATCAATTTTGATATTTAGGAAGGTTCTAACCACCTCCAAGCAGTTCATATTCCATCAATATCTCCCAATGAGAGAGATAAGATACCAAAACCTAGTTAGCTTCGCAACAGGGGTATATGTCTCACCGAAATCCATCAGCTCATATGCCGTGACTATTAGCCGTAATTTGTACCGTGTGGATCTGTCAGCATTGTGTGTTGTCTTATAAACCTACTTAGACCTAATCGGCTGAACTTGCAGTTGCCATGCATCATGTGAGCTGAAAGCAGAGACAGTGTCATTGAGCAGAATTGATATGCATTCTTCCTCCATGGCTCTTTTAAACTGACCTTGTTGAGGGCTTTCCATAGCTACCATGTAAATGAATGGATCTGCTGTGGATGCCATCTATACTTCTGTTGAGGCTTTACCTTGACATCTTGTATTACAACTCCCTACTAGCGGAGCTGGAGCTGGAGCTGCTGGTGGTACTGGGCTTCATTTCTTGATTGCTGCTGCCTAGAGCCAGGCAGTCCGATCCTCACTTTAGAGGGGCCGGCTGTGGGTAATATTTTCTGCATCTGCCGCCGAACACTGGGCAGTCTGATCATCTTGGCTGAGGCACCAGCTGTGGACATTATCAGCTTCCTCATCAGGAGCTTGATGCATGTGAGCTGTGGATCTCTTGCCAAACTGCATATATTGACTGTCTTGACTTCAGAAAGGCTCATCCACAGAATGTATTTGCTCGATAAATTCATTGTTTTCTGGTCGTCGAACTATATTTGTATCGATTTCATTACATTCATGCAGATGTGACATGTGGGCATTCCTCCCTTCGTCCAAGATGACATCAGATTTTGCTTTTACATACTGGAATTCAGGATCCCATATTCTCCACATGGTTCTTGAGTTATGTGTAGCCCACTATCATGCAGGGTATTGATCATGGGCCGAATATGCATCCGGGTCGGACTTCGAGGATGTGTTAGCTGCCATAACATCCAACACGCATAGGTTGTCAAGAAAAAGTTGATCTGATATCTTGTCATGGTTGGCATTGGGTCTAGGTTTTCCAACTCCATGAAGTATCATGTATGGTGTTTGGTACAGTGCGTGAGTGCCATCACGGTCAGTTCTTTCCGAGCCTTCATTCGGTAATCTCTGATGGAGCTAGACAGCGGTATTAACTGGGTTTCCCCAGAGCTTAATGGGGGCCTGGGAGGCTATCATCATCGCCCAGGCCTTGTCAGTGATTGTACTGATCATGCATTCAGCAACACAATTCTGACAGTGGGAATAGGATGGGCATGCGATGAATATTGTACTGCAGGTGGGGATGACATATCAGAAGGTCATATTGTTGTATTATCCCTGTCCATTATTGCACTGGAATAGCTTGATCTCGTATCCCATTGAGTCTACTTGAGTCTGAAATGACTGGTAGGCTGAGGTGCAGATCTCGACTTTCATATGTGGAAGCAGTCACACTGATGCACACCTTGTGTAGTCGTCAATGAATAGTATATAATATTGATTATCTCTGAAGATCAGTGCAGAGAGGGGACCGTACACCTCCACATGTACAAGTTCAAGGGCGGTCACTGTGCTCTTGACTGGCACTTTGATGAATGTCTGTTTGTGCTTGACCAGGATGCAGACTGTTCACATGGAATCACTGTGTGTAAATCCCTTGACTAGAGACGGTATGCCAGTAGAATACATCTGTACTAGTCATGAGAGCAATAGTCTTGACTCTGGGACTGTGAGAGATGTGTGAGTGAATCTAGTTATGGCAGTCGAAGGTGCACTTAAAACAGAGAACCAGGTGGACTTGTAGGGGCAATCATAGGCGACTCTAACAACCCAATTGTAGGTTCGTTGAGTATTGCTCACAGAAGTGAGCTATCTCTCTTTCTCTTTCTCCCTGTCCGGGTTGTCAATGGTAGGAGTACAGTTGAGGAGACAATGGTATACATACTGTTGAATAGTTCCCAGCGAAAGTGCAAGAAGATGGCGAAGTTATAGAGTGTTTTCCATCGCAAAATGTTGTTGGATGCTTACGCATGTATAATTACTTCATCAATAGAACGGAAGGTAGAAATATATGAGTATGGAGTTCTTTCATGCGATAGCTCAGTATGACATTGACGAAGCCACAATACATGACAGTGACTGAATGGTCATCTCTGAGTTCCATTACTGTAGGAAGTGAGAGTTTTTTGAGCATTGGAAAGCTGCTGCAGTCATCGTACATAAGGTGTAACACTCTGGAAACAATGACCAACTCCAGAGCCATGGTGGCGAGGGCACAACCAGGTAGTCAGAAGGGATTACAGTCTCCAGTCGTAGCGAGGGCTGGTGTACCAGTGGCTGTCTGCACTGTCCATCTCTGGTTTGTAAGTTTGTAGGATACGCAATCAACTTTGGCATGGCGCGGGTGCCCACACTCGCAGTAGATGCACTGGTTATTTCCGTTTTCTCCTCCCTCCTGAGCGCATTTCCACTGTCTGCATGCATCTGTAGTATGGCTGTCAATGTTACAATAGGTGCACTGAGTTCTGTGGCTGTCTCCAGTTCCACCACTTCCACCACTGCCACTGCGTCTTCCATGTCCTCCGCATCCTCCGTGTCCTCTGCGTCCTGTTTGTCCTCTGCATCCTCCACATCATCCACGTCCACCACACCCACAGTCTCACTAGCCGCTACACTCATGTCCTCAGTAGCCGTCACATTACGAGAACAGGGCAGCTCCAGTAGATGCATCTTCAAGTTCTCTAGCGAGGCTGGCTGTAGTGGCTGAGTTTAATAGATCATGCATGGCATCATCGGGTGTAGGTAAGGGCCTTCTATGTTTCAGGACCATTACTTTCATTGAATACTGAGATAGCGGTAATGGGTATATTTGCATGTGGAAATGTCAATAGGCAATTGCGTCATTGGTATGGTACAGTTGCATGCAGTAGTTGCTAAGCTTGGTGAAGTAAACTTTAAGTGGTTTGTTCTCCTGAGGTCAGCATGGACGGAACTGGTGAACAATTTCCTGACTACCGATATAGCATCTGGTGGTATCCCAACTAGTTTTGGTGTATTCCACATTTCATGAGGATTTCTTACCCCTTTGAAGATGCGCCGTACTTTGGGGGAACAGGAAAGTCTGATTCTAGATGCAGCCTCGGCTTCCTTCCCCTTCCAGTCATCATAGTTGTCATTGTGGTCGAAATCAAGAGGCTACAGTTCAGGATCTTCTCAGGTGACGATTATATATGTTTGCATGGCTGATAACAGCAGTATCATGTCGTCTTTCTATTCGTTGTAGTTGTTGTTGTTGTTGTTGTTGTTGTTAGTTGTTTATTCATACTATATGAACTTTTACTAGATTATAATAGGACTTGATATCCACTCCGCCTCCAGGCTAGCCGGCTAGATGGCAGGGCTTCCCCTGTATCCTTTGTCCCCCATTCGTCATAGTTCGTGTTACGGGAGTACTTAAATCCCAATAAGCAATAGAACATGTATTAGACTAAGTACAACCACCTATCCATATCCAATATTCTTGTCTTTTTCAAGATTCAACATCTTAATTTTTTAATAAGAGATAACCACTTGACCTTGTCTGCCCAGGGTGGCTCATCTGGATATTCATTATAGGGCAACTACCCTGTAGTGATTTACCGGTGCACCTAATAACCCATACCATGTATAACTGCTGTGTACAACAGAATTTGGGTGATGTGGGTGAAACCCCATTTGGTGTCATTTTGAATGTGATCACCAAAAGCTTCAACAACCCATTGATGTGCATACTGAGACGCAGTTGGGTTCCACGAACTCGTATAGTACATATTCACATAAGTTGAATAATGATACAGCTCTGAATGTGTTTAGATAGATCTCTTAATAATACTTTAAAATGTTCTTCACTGGTAATGTCTGACTGTGGATTGCTACTAGACCTTGGTTCTTCTTATTGTTGGGGACAATGTGAGCTTTTTATAACCGCTTTTCAGGTCACGCTTGGCTTTTAAATCGCGCTATGACACCAAGATTGCTTAGGAGCTTATCTTGGGAAACATCATCAGCGCACCATCAATTTGTGCCATAAGTTCCCCTTGGTTATCATGTTCATGCATGAGTGGTTTTATGGCGTTACGCCCCCATGTCAGACCATCCTCATGATCATAATATCAGATGCACAAAATGACAGCTCATAACTTTACCTAGATATCTCACTCATTGTTTGTTCAGTGGTTGGTACATCTGACAGTACTCAAGCTTATCAGCACTTATCGCGATATGTTTTTGATCGCTCTGTACTGTTCAATACCTCGCCATTTAATTTGGCTATTTGGCAATGCATCAGAGATTTGATTAGCAACCAACTGATACTCCGCCAGTGTGGATTATGACACGTTGCTAGAATGTTGCTATGCACACTGATTGAACTCAATGATCAGGTTTTGCATTGGGTCTCCTATCTTCCATCAATGTCATGAATCCCTCAGACACTACATGCTTAGGTCATGACCTTCTGTAGACCGGGGAGTGCTGCAAGGTGTTGCCACTGCTTAGCACATAGGCTTGCAGATCCCTCTTACTCGCATATTGGATTGTTGTCTGCTGCACAGGTAATTCTACGTCATCGCAACATAACTGTGAGTTGTCCTGCTAGTTCCGCGTAACTAGGTGTTGCAAATAATTGTGCGCACTGCGGAAGGTTTTTCACTTCCCAGTGTGGTGACCCAACTGTGTCATAAAATTTGAATCTGCCAGTGTGAACGTATTCGTCACTAAGTGATCAGCAGGTGGCCCAAGGGTAATTGCGCTAAGAACCACTTGGCTGACAAACATGATGCTGCTATCACAGGTAGGTGTTTTGCATGTCACATGACTAGACCTAGTGTAACTCCGTGACATGTACCTGCATCAATCCATTCATGTATCATTACCACTGCTAGAAGAGAACCCCTAATAGTAGGCATCAGTCAGCGTAGGGATGTCGCCCCACCTGGTTTTTATAAGGCGGGTTCGGAGGAAGACATTGTGAGACTGTGGTGTTGGGTTTTAGTGCTGTTTATGCGGTTGTTGCTATGGTGACAAGGCTTAGGGCTCTTGAGGCTCTGTTGAACATCATGAAAGAGATGATAGGAAAGATTGTGAGATTTCTAGACGGTAGCGATAGCCGGGCTCATAATCTGTTGAGATGTGCTGATTGCTAGAATCTTAATTGTATTCAATCCAAGAGGGCCACAAGGCCAATATATATGAGAGTGCAAGTATGGTTGAATGCCATCAGCCCATATCTGAGTCAACAGTTGTCTTCGGCCATCCGAACTATCACCGTTTCCCCCCTTACAAGACATCTCCATCTCTGGCCATACGTGATGTCTCCGTTTCCGGCCATGAAAGCCATTTCCGTCTCCAGCCATTCGAGACACCTCTGCTCCAGCAATTCGAGACATCTCCGTCTCCGGCCATTCGAGACTCATCTCCGGCTGAGACCTGGATATGAACCACCCAGTAGAGGTTCATCAGCAACAACTCCAGCTTCCGTCTGAAACACCCAGGTGTTCCGGATGGCTCTGACGGCTCTGACGGAACCTCGTACCCTCTGACGGAGAATCGAAAGGGACCCGTCACCCAAGCGACGGATCGTGTTGCATACCTCCCTTGCGGCGGCTATTATACCATGCCTCCTATTCTTGTGACGCGTCGCATTGTATATTACTCTCGCTGCTCTGGCGTCAGGCTTCCTTTACTTTGCATCCGGAATGTGGTGACACATATGCACCATCAGAACGACACGTATGTTACACTCTTCGCAGGGGTTGCAGTTAAGCAGTAGCCATTTACACAACGCCTGGCGATGTTTATGCCGTTCTTCGGCCGATAGCCACATGCCGCACTCTCATTTATGTTTAACTTTGAGATTTTGTCACTTATTGCAATACAGTTTTCGCTTCGGATACATCGCTTGCCGTTGCATTTGCTTCGCCATTATCGTATTTTATATGTCTGAAATATACTGTCCAATCTTCACACTCTCTAGTACTATGCCCTCAGTCCTCCACATTCTGCGTTGATCCATCATCGGCTTGCGATTCTTCTTCGTCCTCATCCGCATCCGCATCCGCATCGTCGCCATCCTCACCCTCATACCGGTCGACATCACTGGTTCCCAAGTCAAACCTCTCGAGTTCAGTCGGAGGCCGTTGTCGCCGGCTGGCGGTGCGGATGGCATCGTGCTCGTCGCTTTTGTCACCTTCATCTTCATAATCCCCGCTACCCCCTGGCATTCCGAAATGCAGTTCATCATCCTTACAATTGTTGTCTATCGGGATGTTTGGGTCAGTGCTTCCGATCTCAGGCTCCTCAAGCGCCACTTCGAAGCTCAAATAGTCGAGAAGAATAGCATTATCAACAGTTGCTGCTTCCGAGCTGATGACCACAGCAGGCATTGGGTTCTCCGCCTGCTGGATCTGACGCTTGACTGTAGCAAGAATGTTGTTATACACCCTCTGTTGGTAGCTCTCCGGTAGTGTGTTCCAGGTATTCATCAAGAATGTATACGTGTCTGCAATGCCTGGCGAGGTTAACAACTTGGGACCCCTTGCAGCAGGATGCATTCTTACCACCGTCATTCTTATGATTGATGTAGTTCGAGTGATCAGGTCTGTCCGCTTTCAGCTTTGACTTGGAAGCTTTCGGATGAACACCTTTGTTCTTTTGCCACTCCAGGAGAGCATGGCCCAACGCAGTGCAGGTAAACATGATCAGTGGCGAGGGGATTTGACCGTCCTTGTCGTTAATCATGGAATTATCAAATCCATCAGCATACTTACCGCGGTTATTCGCCCGATGATAAAATTTGATGCAGATAAACCGCGGGATTACTTCCAACAGGAAGTGAAGTGGACGCTGGCCATTTGTTAGCAGCTTTCGACTCTCTCTGCGTTGGATTTGGGCCGCGTACACCATCTTCCACACGCTCTGCTACAGGAAAAAGATACTTATTGTCTGCCAGAAGCGAATCAATGAATTCCAAACACTCTGCGGCGGATTCAAAGCGGTGGAGATCATAACGCTCTGCTCTGTTGTCCCTTGCTGATTGAATAAAATGGGATTTAACCTTATCGACTTGTGCGCGAACCTGGTACCGGTGAGCGTGTAATATCCAACGTGGGCCATTGCTTCAGCATACCTCTTTCAAGATCTCCTTTGTGCGCGCCTCAAATGCTATGGACCAAATGTTATTTTGCTGCATAGCAGTGTTCCAGTACGTCTCTATTATCTGCCAGTGTGGAGCTTCAGCTAATGCTTTCAAAACGCGTCGCTTTGCATAACATACGCTCTTCAAGTCGCTTGCACTCATAAACGGCTCTCTGTTCGACATGTAGAGCTCCAGGAGTCTGCCTGTTGCAAACACCAGACGCATCATGTCGGAGTGACCAAATCGATGGATGCAGCGACTGCCGGAGACCATTGATCGAGGTGTAGACACCGCCTGCGGTTGCAATTGCCACTGCCTTTGTCTCTGATTCTTTCGGTAGCTCATGTTCGGAGCGGATTTGTAATGATCGCGCGGGCTTCTGGATTAGGGATGGGGGTAGGCAGGTTTTCAAGACCGCTAAGAGGAGTGGGAGTGATACCAATGCCGAATGCGGGGCGGGATACAACGCAACGCGTTGAGGTTCCTCCGGGTGCTGGTGTGCTACGACTGCTTGTAACCGGCGTGGTGGTTGTAGTATTTATTGCCCGTCGCTGTGTAGCGCACGGGGTGGAAGTCACGTGTTGATTGATATCTGCAATGCGAGAATTGTTCAGCGAAGATGAGGGGATGGAGTTCTGACCTTGGATTGTAGAGGCTACGGAACTCCCTCCTTGAATGGAATCCCTCTCGCCAGCCGGTACGGTAACGCGTCTCTTAGCAGGCGGAAGTTGAGAATTCCCCAAATGCCCACGCTTTTGTTGATTCGGACGATTAGCAAGACTTCGAACAGTTCATACGACCGGAGTCATGTCAAGGTGAGGGCTTTGGGAAGGCATAGTCTGATATTGATGTTCCACATTAAGAATGTAGGAATAATTGCCTGTCCATGCATATGCAACGGCAGGCGAGGTAGACTCCTATTTGAGCGACCAGGAAGGGTTTCGACAAAAAAGGGAGGCGCAGTGTAGACCGCGCTAGACTCTAAACCCTGACAATACTCGGTGACAAGATCCCTTCAAAAGCTTTCAATTATGAGGTTAACTGCCCTCAGATTAATCTCAGATTAAACTCAGCAGTGCTATTCACTGTTACAGCAACGTCTGAAGGTCTATTGTCACCGGTTGAAGGATGTTTCAGCCATCTTGGCGCGATTATCATCGTATTGCACTCGTTCTTGGCACAATACTTCGAACCATTGATTGTGTATATCTTCAGCTTCCCGGTGGGAATCCCTCTTTGGCAGAGCTAAAAGAATCTCAACGGGAACAATGACGTAATCTCTATCCTATGACATCAGTTGCGTGTGCTTTTTCCACCGCTAGGCGTTGGTAGCCGTGTTGAATGGTTGCACAGTTGGCACAACTTGAGGACTACTCAGTTTGCTCCGAGATGCACAAGGTCTGAGCGGCAAAAGTGGTATGAGATGCCAAAGCAACGCCTGGCATCGCAAACTGTCTTCACCGCGAGTACTAAATCTCGTCTCGATGGTCCCCATTCATGAAGTGCCTGGTGGTTGTGCAAGATGAAGGCTCGGCCGTTTTGTGTTCAGTAACCAATGAAACGCAGGATATAAATCAAATCGCAGGAACTCGAGTATATATATCCCTTCTTCCCGCCTTCACCTCCATTCTCTTTTCCTGCCGCATTTAACACATGGCCAGCATCCTCAACTCGCTCGACACACGTGACTTGCACAACACAACGCCTCTCTTTCCAAAACACACCCGATAACCTACATAACTTTGTAAGTTCCCTCTGGGCTTGCTTCCGCTACGTGCAACTGTATCATAATGCTGATGCCTCGGATGTAGATTCATTTTCCACTTACAGCTATGGCACCAAAGGGCAGCCGCAAAGGAAAGGGGAAGACAACTGCCAGGGCAAAAATGCCCACATCCATTATGAATCGACGCCTGTCATTATATCCGGACCGTATAAAGGGATTCATCTCGGAACACATCCATGGACTCATACGGATATACAATGTTTGCGGCGTCAAGGATGAGAGAGCCTGGGACCTCTTTTATGATATAATCTTTCTTGATCCAGTCACGACTCGCCACTTTTCACAATTCCAGCTGATGTGGCAGCACCGTAGGAGCAGGAGTTCACCTTTTCGGGAGTGGTGTGCAGCCTTCCGCTCATATATGGGGCAAATGTTTCACAAAACCCGCGATCAAATGAACAATTGGAGGTTGGACAACCCCCATGCCTTCGGGGATCAAGTCGATCGCTCCAATCCGCAGACAACCAGGTCGGGGAAGGTTAAACGCACCGGCGAGCGTTTCTCTTGGTACGGTAGCGATGATCTCAGGTTAAAGATTGAGCCACCAAGCTGCTGGCAGTACAAGCCAGGCGACATCCTGGCCATTAGACCACTGAATTGGGATGAGATAATCGACGAGGATGATGATGATGATAACTGGGCGGATCCCGGAGCGCCAAGCGGTGGAAGGAGCCATCCTAGCGATAGCAATGACAATGATGACAGCGAGGGTGAGTAGGACACGCAGGGCGGTGAGAAATGGACCCGAAAAGGGAAGGGTACAAAGGATGGGAAGGGGAAAGGGAAGGGGAAGGCAACCGAGGAAGGGAATAGGAAGGGGAAGGCAAACGGTAAAGGGAAAGGTATTGTTAAACAAACCCCAGGAGGAGATGATATCTCTTGTGCCGTTGCTGTACAGTTGCAGAAGGAAATGTATGAGGCAGACTCGGACACGGAAGGCTAACTAGAGCCTGTATATTTAGAGCCGGAAGCATCGTCCGCCATTTCAATTTCCTCAGAAGATGATACCGACTCTACCAAGTCGGACGGCGAATATGACTCAGAACTTGACCCTGATGTGGATATGTGCATGGAGGATGATGTGGACGCACCGGATGGCGTTGATTTAGACGGCGATGTGGATATGGAAAGGGACGGTGACGATGATGAGCAGAAAGATGAAGAGAAGGAAGATGAGGAGGTGGTGGAGGAGGAGGATGAGGATGAGGAGGAGGATCAGGATGAGGATGATGGCAAAGAACGTCGGACGCTTGGCCAGGCAGAGATGGTAACTAAATCGGCTGAAGATATTGATAACATGGTAGACGATCAGCCAATTGTGCTACCTGAGCAAGGCCAGGAGATGCGCGAGCATACCCCACGGCCACAACCTCCAGCGCCTGCCCCACGGCCACAAACCCCGGAGCCTCACCCACAACCACGAACTCCGGAGACTCATCCCCTCAGTGGGCTGGAGCATTTGGGGCTTGTCACGCCGCAAAAACCTCGCCCAGCAGTGCCAACTCTGCGAGAAGCTGGGGCAGCCGGAAACACCTTGGATGTGGATGTGGATGTGGATGTGGATCAGCAGCCGCTGATGGAATCGGCAGGTGGCGACAGTCTCCCCGATGTCCCTCTCCCTGAGGCGCGCCCGGATGGCTCGGTAGGCGAGGGTTGAACCAGTCCTCGCGTTGCAGAGGAGGCGATGGTTGTTGCATTCAGGTTATGGTCGGGTTCTTGTCTTTCTTGTTCGTTTCCTTTGTTTTAATCTATTTATCTCAGGCATTTATTATTACACGCGTCGCGAGGTTTTTGGATTGCTCAAGGTTTATTTTATTTATGAGTTTTGTACTGGTTTTATTTTTATTGGTTTTAGTTTATTCATAGTATTATGGGACATCGCTCATTCAGCGTTTTTGCAACTCCTGGCATGTAAGAAACCACCTTGTGATGGTGTTGAGGCTCAATAAGTTAGCTGAAAGTATCGTGAGCTTACACACAAGGCTGCTCAGGCCCAGCTCCAACTTTCGTCCCTTTCTACAGTGTATACTCCACTCCTCGCGTGTCATCGACAATGCCAGAGAAGACCCCTTTCCGTTGCCCCAAATTTCCATGCCAAAAGAAGTTCACCTCAGACAGCTGGCGACTTAAACATATCAAATTACACCATCCTGAACACCTTCAAGTTGCACGCCAGAAGAATCTGACTATTCGCAGCATGCCCAGATGCGTTGAACCCGCTCAGCGTCGTGAATTCAACACTAACAAAGATTCAGTCGAAGACTTGGACGCGTTTCCCTACCTCGAACACGTTGAAAACATCGCAGACTCGGAGTCTCAACCACCGCCACCTCTGCCGCAGACGGAAATATGCCCCGGCGCTGGCGCTCTGCCGATCGATTACATTGTTGAGCCATGGGAACGCGACGCTCAGGGTTGCCTTGAGATGAACCTACAGATCAATCCCTACTACTCGTTTGCGATGCGTGAAGAGTACAAATATATCCAGTGTGGGATCAAGAAGAAGGATATGAAGATGTACTATGACAACGTGCTGAAGGAAGAAATTACCGCTCTGCGTTTCCCACGCTTCAAAAACGGGGATGGTGTCCAGAAGCTCGTGGCTGGCATGCCAGATGATCAGGCTCTCAGGGAGTGGGAACAATATACTCTCGAGGATATGAGATGGAATGACAATCACCAACGGCCTATCAAATACTGGAGTCGAGACATCATCAAAAGCATGAGATGGTTGATGCGGCAGCCAGCCTACGCCGAGCATCTCATTTTCGCCCCTCAGCATTGCTATAACAGCGATACGCCCCCGAAACGCCTCTGTACCGAAACGCACACTGCCGACTGGTGATGGGAGACACAGGTAAGGAGAGATACTCGACGATAATAATGTGCTAATTGATATTTAGTCAACACTCAGAGTGGGGGATACACTGGTTCCCTTGATCTTCATGTCCGACGGAACACATCTCTCGAATTTTGCTGGCGACAAGAAAGAGTGGCCTGTATATATGACAATTGGCAATCAATCATCGAAGATCCGCCAGACGCCCTCTACGCACAGCGTCGTAATGGTCGCTCTCCTACCGATTCTGATCAAGAACCGCAATATTCCGCAGAAGCGGCTGGATGAGCAGGGGCAAACAAACCGAGAGGTGCAGAATGAAGTACTCCGGCGGGTACTTCAGCCACTCCACTTTAAACAACATCCCAGCACCCAGAGCGGATATTACAACGTTCTCTGGGCAGATGGCAACTTCAGGCGTTGCAAACCGGTTTTATCAGCATGGCTTGCAGATTGCCCAGAGTATAGCGACCTACATCATCTCAAGTGACATGTCTGTTTTTGGTACGAGTGTCCAAAGAACAAAGTTGGAGATTATGTGCATCCTGACAAGCAACACCCCCGGTGGGATCACAACCTATATAGAACGCTCAGCGATGCTAACACCAAGGCAGTTGATGCCGAACTCTTGTCGCGCCATGTTCACCGAGGATTCAAAGTGTTTTTAGACATTCCCTGTATTGTGAGCGACCTCCCTAAGCACGACCTCCTCCATACAATGCAGATCGGCATGCTTGACCACCTCCAGAAGCGGATTTTCCACTTCATGAAGATGCACGAACGGCTCGACAAGTACAATGCAATCTGGTTATCCGTGTCCGCTTACCACGACCTCACACCAAAAAATAAGTCATATGAGGAAGTTTCTCAATGGAATGGGAAGGAGATGAAGGAAATGAGTCGGTACCTACTTGGAGTTGTAACCCAGTCTCTACGAGGCGGAAGCCCCGCTCAGCGTCCCATATTCAATCGCGCAATTGAGTGCACCCGGGCATTGTTAGAATTCTATATGTATGCTCGATATAAATCTCACGATGATGCAACATTGAGCTACATGGAGGACGCCTTGCATTGTTTTCACACCTTCAAAGATGTTTTCTTACTCGGGCGAGCTGGCAAAAAGGCGAAGGCCAAAGCCAATGCCCTGAGAATGGAACTCGTGAAGAAGCGAAAGGTAGACGAGGAAACAAATGCTGAAACTTGGATGCCGTCCAAGAAGCGGCGCGAAATGAACTCCTGGCGGGATTATATCAGCTACAAGATAGATATTTCCAAGGAGTTAGATGCCGACTTCAACTTTCTGAAGATTCATTTGATTTCCCATTGGGCCGAACAGATTCGTCGATACGGAGCCTTGCAACAGTATTCTGCCGAGAGACATGAACAAGCACATAAAACGAATCTCAAGGACGGTTGCAACGCCTCCAATCCCAATCTCAACTACCTGCCACAAGTAATTACCTTTCAGCGTCGCATTCTCTGCTTCGAAATCAGAGAGCTCAATCTCCAAGCCCTCGCTCAGCGTTGGGAGAACAGCACTGCCGCCTGCAAAGTCTTCCCTTCCGGTGCTGATCTGGCTGCCCCCTGAGCTCCCAGTCAGATCTCCAAGCCCTCGCTCAGCGTTGGGAGAACAGTGCTGCCGACTGCAAAGTCTTCCCTTCCGGTGCTGATCTGGTTGCCCCCCTGAACTCCCAGTCATATGTGAAGCCCGAATTCATGGGGCCCCAAAACCGCCGTGATGGAAAGCATCCTGACGCTATGATCAAAGACTTCAGAGCATTACTCGACAATACGCAAGACGCAACGCACCGCACGGCAATATACAATGGCACGCGGGAGTTTATAAAGCATAAGAGTCGTAACAAGTCGTATATATCGGATGAAAAACTGCACGCAATGGAGCTCTGTATTTACCACGGTATTAAGGTTCAAGTTGAAGGTTTAGAAGTTGAACGCATATCTCAGATGTGACCATGCACAGAAAGCCAGAGCTGCCGCGGATGGAATCGACTGAACGACTGCGTGTGGGTAAAGAAACGCCCAGGGAGGTGTTATGGCGCGCTGAATGGGCGTCTGCCATGGCAAGTGCAACGACTATTCAAGATTAAGCTCGAAAACGAGGATGGAGTTTTCGTTGAGTATTGGTTAGCCCTGGCACTCACCACAATACCTGAAAACTCGGGTAACTTGGATCCTGTCTCGAAATTTGTATAAGTGAGAACAGCACCGGCAGCTGTTGCGTTGCAAGTTTTCAGCCTGGGAAACATCGTCGGCTGCGCGCACGTAATTCCAGAGATAGCTACTAGTGGTAAGACAGGAGACGGATGGAACGAGCGATGGATTGTCAATAGCCACATAGATCTCGCGACTTGGAATAATGTGTATAATTAGTAAAGAGAGAATTGCATTTTGCGCGCAGGTAGAAGGAACGCGTGGAGTGGTTTTCGCAGCGTCACCCATCGCATTGCAATCCCAATGCAAACGCGTGCCCAATGCACCCATTCCTAGGTATGGTCACAGTTGGCCTTCACCGCCAGAGTGTTCGTTTAAAATAGGAGACCGACAGAGCGAGAAGAAACAGTGAAACAGCGAGTGGAGGGCGATATGCAACGCGACGCATGGTATTGAGGCCGCGCGCGGAGTAAACTGCCAGCGGAATGTCTCTGACGGCTCTGACGGAGCGCGTCCACTCTGACCGAGCCATTCCGCCCGGACATAAATATTTTTTGCTGATATTGCAGGTTGAGTGATTGGTTGTGATTCACAACTGTGGGTGACACACACATTGAAAATGTCATAGAGCCATGATATCATTCCTGGCTATGCTATAAATTGGAGATGTCAAACACACACTAAAGGAGATTGCATGAAGTGGAAGAATTGACAGATAAGGGCCTAGGTCCGAAGTAATCAGCTATGGGGTATTGGGGATTATAACCATTTCAAGAAGACAAAGTATACCTCACAATCCTGACCTCATGGTCTTGTTTCACAACTTCTCTGGCTGTCTTTCCAATGCCCAAAGCATCTCCTCCAGCTTTCTGACCTCATTTGACTCCACAATGCCAGCGTTTTCCCAAGACTTCATACATTCAACTGCACAAATGACATAATCCCCCATCTGAATTCGGTGATCCGAAATAAGCAGCTTCGAACTACTGACTACCCGTTCAACCTCAGCGGCCATGTCAAGTATAGAATGAATGGAGATTCCATCCTAGCAATCTGGGACCGGTGAGGGGTTTTCAGGCGAGCCTGCCAGAAGGCAATGAGATTAGGAATCTCATCTTCAGCTGGTGAGTCTTGAAACTGGAAGAAAGCCCATACAGCCTGCGGGCTATTAATCAAAAAGCCCGAGGCCACATGTGCTTTGAAATTACCGGCCTTACCCAGCCGCCTCAAAGCCTACCTGAAAGCCTTCAGGCTGGCAGGGCCCGTTTCAAACACTACTTTACTTACTCAACTAATATTCTTTAAACAGCGGTAAATCAGCTCATCTCCAATTCTTCAAGTTTCAGTACCCAGTGCTTCAAGGATCAAATAGTCAAGTCTAGTGTGGTATATATGGAGAAGCTTATTTCCGATCTGAAGTTCCTTAATATAATCTACATGTTCCAGTTGTCCACAATTATAAATGCTGTCTGTAGTATATGAAAGGTATGTATTTTCACCTCATCCATAATAACCTCTAACAGTAATTATATTGATTGAAACTTTGCGCACCAAATGCTCCATGCTGTAATTGAGTTCTGAGTACAGCCTATTATTATGTATAACATTAATCAGAACCAATGTTAGTTTGGTGGTGTGCTTTAGAGATAAGCTTGTTCACATTGCATTCAAATCACCCCTGATGGCAATGGGGAACCTTCTAGATAATCTTGTTGGAAGGATCATAATTGGCAGGTTTGCCAAATACATGGAATATCTTGTGGAAGTTTCATATGGTGCTTTATTGCCATTTTAGTTTTGTTATTGTGTCAAGCCTCTATCTGGAAATCACTAACAGAGGTAGACTGCATTGCCGATCACTTCTCCCCCAAACTGAATGGGTACCTGGAAACAAATCATCATAGCCTGTACCTTCTTAGGATCTTTCTGATCATCCTCTTTGTGTTGCCATTCTTATAGCGATAGTATGGAGGATTGCATTTGTATATTTTATTAATAGCGGTGAGCAACCAGTGGAAGGTCTTGTTATCATACTCTCCTTGGCCATTATTGCATCTAAATTGTTTGGACTAATTACCCTGGCCCATAGCATCAACCGAGGTCCGAAAGTCTGTGTAGGTGGCAGCGCAAATTTGTAACTTCCTATCATGGAGCATCCTTATGAATGTGAAGCGGGTATAGTCATCAGAGAATAGTATGTAATCCTTGTTGCTGCCAGTAGTAAGTGTTGAAATTGAACTGCATACATTCTAGTATATCAGCTTAAAGGGCTTCGAAGTATGCCTGGCTTGACTTGAATGAACTTTTGTTTGTACTTGACCTGAATGCACACAGTGCATGGTAAATCAACATTTGCGTATTTGGGGATGAAAGATCACATTGACGTAGGGTGCATGTATGCAGAGTTGCAATGCGATTGTCGTGACTGAGATAGTAAGTGCTTTTTAAGTAGACTTTGACTTTGTAGTGGCATTTGGTGAGCTTATGGAGGTGGATGTAGATGCATTCAGAGGTACATTCGGAGATTAGTATCCTTGGAGATAAGATCAGAGGAGCACTTGCGGGTGCATTCAGAGGTGCATTCAGAGGTGGGCTGGTGGATAAGATGGTAGGTGGGCTTGTAACTGGAGATGCAGGTGTACTCGGAAGTGTGTTCAGAAGTGTAGTCAGAGATAGGCTCAGATGTGGGTTAGTGATTGTACTTTTGGTGAGTGCGCTCTATTTTCAATTCCTCCGAGTGGGTTTGGTGATTGCGGGTGCAGTGAATGTACTCAAGGATGGACTCGGAAGTGTGCTTGATTCTGTACTTGACTGTGTACTTGGAAGTCCATCCAAGGTTGATACTGTATATGCACTAATGATAGTAGTGAGAGATATGAAGTAGAGATCATTAACACAATAGTGATTGTGATTGGTGATAATGGCGATGATATGGAGCATTTGCTAGCTCCCAACGTAGCTGTAGATCTGGCAAGTCGAGTTGGTTGACTGACAAGTTTGAATAGCGGAATGTTAGTATGTCAAGAGCATTAATCTCATAGCCCTGAGTAGCGTCAACAAGTGCATGATGAGTTACACTTACCATGTTAGCTTCACCAACTTGAATGAGCATAGGTCAACGTAGTTTTTTTGAATGACTTGAAGGAGTTGCAATTGTTACACATATAGTAAGAAGCTCCGAAATCGATAACCCATGACATTTGGGCAGCGGTGTCAGCGGTGAGAGCATGGCCAGGTAGTCAGAAGAGAGGGCAATCTTTGGCAGTGGCGATTGATGCTGTGCCTTTGCAAACTCTGTTCGTGTTTCCTTCGCTTGTTTGTGGTGAATGCAATCGGGTCTGGTATGGCCCAAGAGCCCGCAATGGTGGCATTCTTTCTCATTGTTCCCCCTGAATTGTCTCCTTCAAAGCTGCCGTTTTCTCCACTCTGGGTGCGCTTCTGCTTGCTGCATGCTGCGGCGGTATAGTTGCCAACCTGGCAGTAGGTACACCGTGCTTCTTTTGTCATCCAAATCTCCCACTTCCACCATGCCCACACCCACGATAATCTCGGTATTGAGAATAAAGGGCAGCATCAGACAATGCATCGGTGATCTCAGTCACGAGGGTCACCTTCTCTTTGTACAATCAAATGCTATCCAAGATGTGTTGTGATGTGGGAGGTGGGGCTTGTCACTCAAAGATGTTGATCATTATTGCAAATTCCTTCAGTATGTGTGTTAAGAGGTGAGCAACAAAGCTGTGTTCAGAGATCTCTTTGGCAGAGCCACTCAGCTGATTGCAGTAGTCAATTAGGTGTATGCAGTAGGTATTGTTCTTCTCATTTTTCGCAGCGTGGCAGACATGGAACTTGTGTAGGATCTGCATTCGACCGAGTTTCGAGAGTGTGCTGTCGAATAGATTGTGGAGGTTATCCCACCTCTCAGCAGGATCGGTAGTGTTTTTGTTGTGTGGGAGGATCTCATCGGAGCATCTCAGGTAGATGACGGCTTGGTGTCATTTCGTTGTTTTCGCCAGTTTTGCTGCTTAGTATGACCCTCCTAGTGTTGCCTTCTAGCTCAGACTCTTCTCTATTCACAATCTCGTCAACATCTGCTCCCATGGTTACTTGCTGCACTTTCTCTTGCCACTTGGGGCAGTTGTTCTCGGTCAGCTTAGAAATGTTGCCGTACTCGGTCTTGAAGCTCTCGGTGGGTATTTTTGGTCGTCTTTGTGAGGGTAGGCGGAGAGTGTCTTCGAGGCTTCGGAGGTCTTTGTGATCGACAAGGTTCTTGGAAGGTCATGGAACGACCGAGAGAAGAAAAAAAATTGGTGATTTTAGAGAGTAGCGACCGCTGGGCTCATAACCTGTTGAAGTGAATGAGTGTGTTGATTGTAGGTACAAGTGAAGAGAGAAGAAGCAAGAAGAAGGAGGAGCAGAGTGCGAAGTCTAATATGGCAGTCATGGTGTGAAGTCTAATGAGACGGTCACGACGGTGCAAGGTAGGGCTTCCAGCAACTCGCTGAGCAATTCGGACCATTCACGATCACCTCAGGGAGTTCATTAGTGCGGTAGATAAAGTACTCCGTTTCAACTTCCTTTCTCCGTTCGGGTGCAGATGGCTGTTTCACTAGTATTCGATCCCTTCTTCGTGAAGGTCAGGAACTAGTTCAGAATGTGCTAACACAGGGGTCTTATACTAGGCACAGAGCCAACTTCATTGGGTCGAAAGTTTGGAACCATGCCAGTGATTGATGGATTGTGCTTCGCACCTTCGTATTATCAACACCGTAGCCCACTATCTTCGAAGGAACGCCACCACCACTGACACGGAAATATGAGACCCCGGGATTGCTGTTCGGACAAACCGGAGACGACAATCGAATAGCTAAGGATATCAGCATATATATGCATCGATGAAGACAATAAGTCAGACTCGCAAACCGCAGCCCGTCCATAGAGCCTTTTTGCTCGAGTTAACGGTTCTGGTGCACATATCAGTAAAATAGATCATGTGGAAGGCCCTAATGGCACCGTCATCCTTATTATTGAACTGAGATTCATCAGTATTCTTAGAAAACGTGAGTAATAAATCTATCTTTGATATTGTCGTGAACCACACTTTAGTACCCACCCTTTGAACCGGATACAGGTGAGATTTTAGCCCTCCATCTTACCGTGTGGGATGTCTTCCGGGTTAGTAGATGTTAGGGTCTTTGGGAAATCGAGATTCTTTTTGGAAATGAAAGAGCAATATGACTTGCAAAGGCAGAACTCATGATCGCAGATAATCACTCTCTGGCGAAAACACCAGAGATGCAGCAGTTACAAGAATCTGGCTTCTCAGTCTAGAGGTTGGACGCAGACCAAGTCTTTCGAATATCATTGCGGTAATACGGGGTTTAGTTCTCCCTCTCTGGTCCAGATATCTGAGCCTTCCTACCCACTGGGTGGGTTATACTCAGGCGAAGTAGATACTAATGATAGAGACGCCACCTGCTTCTTCATTTTGTTAGCATGGCCCTGGGGCGAAACCGGAATGAGTTTGTTGTGGGCACAAACCACAAGCAAATTTCCCCGCTGATTCCCTTTATAGTACAACCCTCGTATCGCAAACTTAATCTCTTCTTAGGTCCATCCTCTTTAGTACTTATAGTACCTAGTTTAGAATCTTCAAAAGCCCACTGGTAAAACATGTTCTTCGCAAACATACGACGATAGTCTGCAAGTATGCCATTGGATCATTGGGCCAAGCATAAAAGCTAGTTGCCGCAAGGAAACACCAATCCTGGCTCTTTTGGAATAATGACTCGATGGTGACGTTGAACTAGATTCATCATCTCCGGGTCTGACAGAGGATCCTCGCTGCCACTGGTAGTGTCCGCCTTAGTCAAGGACTCAACCCATCAAACCAGAGACCTCTGGAGAAGGGTAGGATTTCGGCAACATCTTCGCATAGCTGGATCTCCAGAGAATCTGCCGTCAGTCAACATCAGTCTGTATGCAAGTACACCGCCGAATAAAAACCCCAGCTCTCTCATTGCAGAGAGATCCACGTAATACAGGAAGTTCGTACGGCTGTGTGAAAATATCAGATTTGTCTACGTATTCTGATCTCGATCAGTGGGAATATTGGGAATACACGGCTCGGGCCTTGATCTGCCGATCAGATGAAGCCAGTGCGAGATATGACTTGTTGTCGTGGTTTCGTGGTTGTCATGGTATACCCGCCAGGGTTTCGAGACTAAGTGTAATATAATCATATAATCTCGGAGAAGGTATATTTACGTGCGAGACTAGTTGTCATCGTGGTCGTGGCCTCCTTATAAAGGACTAGGATTGTGGGGTAACCCTGAAGAATTGTTACGGAAGAAGAAAGATCAGGAATGGTCATTGGACGCTGGTTAATAGGAAACTCTCTGGAGTTGAGTGATGACACGTACATTGCAGCCCTAGTCCGATGTAACTTACTCTAAATAGCGATGAACTTTGTCGTTTTTGTTGATTTCGGGTCCAACTCCTTTCTTCAGCCCACCAGCACCGCAGAGCACATTTCAGAACTGGAGGACGATTCAAAGACCTCGGACTCCTAAATACCTAATATGTTCATCTTAGAAGCCCTAAACAACTGACACATCTGTACCGGACACCATACTACGTCCTATCTGGAGTGCTATTGGAAAAACACCAATCCTTTGTATGATCAGCTTCCATGGTGAAATGGTATCATACTTGCCTTCTAAGCAAATGGCTCGGGTTCGATTCCTGATGGATGCATTAGGCTAGTTTCAACATCAATTCTATCCCCTCTCTTACCCCCTCTTAAGTTTTATCTAACAACTACACTCTAGGCCTCTTTATCTCCTTCAGTCTTCAACTTACAATTTTCCAGCGCTCCCCAGAACCTCCCTCATAACCCTCCCGGCATCCCTCGCATAAGCCCCCCTCCCCTCCTCCTCCTGCAACCTCGTCCCCCCTATCGTCCCTGCATTCTCCTGCACAAACCTCACATACCCGTCCCTTACCATCCTATTTATATTAACCTTTCTAACGCCTCCCTCCTCCACAACCCTGCGTACCAACTCATCTTCCGCCGGCGAAGTTCCATGCTACACCATCTCCACCCCTGTCCCCCTCAAGGGCATCCCGAATCTCCGCCAATCTTTCAATCTGCCAATACTCTTCGGCCTCCAGGATACCCCCCATGGACATTTCCGAAGCTCGGCACCAGGAAGTGACATCCCGAGTCCTCCACATGCTTGCATGCGGCCCGTGGATCTGTTAAGACAGCCTCAATCTCGGCCACCTTGGGCGGCTGCCTATCTTCGCCTCCTCCAACATGCCCCAACTCCGCCTCCACCGTGACTCCGAGGGCAGCCACTTTCTCGACGATAGTGCGAACGTATTCGGCATCGCCATCGACCATGATAGAGTCGAATGTGACTGGGAGGTCGAGTGCGAGCGCGGCGTCGGCAACCGTTGTGCAGTGATCGAGATGCACGACAATTTGGACAGAAGCGGAATGGGCCGTGGAAACGACAAAGGCGATGAAGTGTGGGCCCTGGGAATGGAGGGACCACGGGAAGAGCTGGATTATTGTCGGTGAGCGGTTTTGCTCCGCAGCGACGGATCATGGCGAGGACTCCAATTGTGTCGCAGCTGCGGGTGTTAGCAGAAGGCGTGCTGCACGCGGAAGGGTGAGGAACCAGTTGAAAGTGCCAACTGCATAAGAGCCCACACGTGCCGAAGCGAGGATGCGGTAAGTGAGGTTGGTATGGGGGTAGGTTTCGGGCATTTTGGTGAAGTTGTGACAGGATTAGGTGTGCTGCGTTGTGTTGCGTCAGCGCTGATTAGTTAGGAGAGCACTAGTAGCTACCCGAGCTAGTGGAAGCAGGGCCAGGGTTGCTTTGAATTGGTCAACGACAGCTCCTTCTGCCATTGAACCCCAACCACTGAATGATACGCTGTTTAATTGACATCCACTGTAGCGTACAAACCTCTTACATGATGTCGTAAACCAGCCGGCGTGAGTGCATACGAGCGCCTGCCGCAACACGTATCTGCAGAGGAAATTAATGACAGTCAGGCAAGATGGCGGGGCGGTCTAAGGCGCCAGACCCGGGCGAAAGGTTTCCCAGGTCTCAACCAGGGTTGACTTCTAGTCTTGAAAGAGGCGGGGGTTCGAATCACCCTCTTGTCATAGTTCTATTGCCGATGCCATGACTGGCTGCTGCTGGTTCCCTTTTAGGCCTTGGTATATAGTGCGGAGGCGGCCAGCGTTCCTAAGCGGCCCGGCCGGCCAGGCCTTTGATTTAAAAGCCGGGACGGCCTGTAGATATCTGATGGCTGGTTTGCATATCTCTGAAGCTTGCATATATCTTCGAGGCTTGCATAAAACTTGCCGGCCGGGCCTGGCCGCTTAGGAATACCGGAGGCACAATATAGGGACCACTCACTCTACTCTGGAGGGTAGGCTACTTATATGTTGTGACGGGGTCTGTTGTGCTGAATCTCTCTTGACCGAACTGAACTTGACTGTCTCTCTAAGTCTAATTGACACGTACACCAGAACTAGAGTGCAGGTGGCTCTGCCGCGCTCAACCTTAAACCAACCCACGTGATGACCGCACTCAAATCCGTCCCCACACTCCTCCAGGGCGGTATCACGACCGTAAGTGCTAAACTCTAAAGAAAACGAAGATAGGGCTTTGCCTGGAGCTCCTCCCATTGGCAAAGTGCAAATCGACTATAGACTGTGCTACACACACACGTGCACACACGCCGCTCATATTAAGCTTCCCGTGGACCCCTGCGTGACGGGCAGCTTACAGTCATCCATAGTCGGTCCCTCGTCCAGAGACATCTGGGTGTTGGTCTATGGAAGCATTTGCGGCCTACAGGTCTATGAGTGGACTACCATCAGACTAATCTTGTGAAGTGTGTGCTCTCAGACACTAGTAGATTGGTAGAATGGATATCAGGATATCCGGTGGATATACCGAATCCTCTATATTCAAATACGATCACTGGTATATAACTGCTACCTGTACAGTGAATGTTGAAGTGGTGCCAGATGGAGAGTAGAAAATCCAATGATTGCACACTGAGTGAGCAGTAACTACAAGTCAAGTTCACACTAAATCTATATGATTAGACAATGCCAGTGGAAGAAGGCTGGTTATTGTGCAATAGTTCAATAGGCATAAGGCAACTACAAGTCAAGGCCACAGAAAGCTATGGATGTTCTAAATGGGCATCATAAGCTGCTATCAGTATTTTCACTAATTTTCTACATAAACTACAGTACAATAGTTAATGGAGTTCTAGTAAAGCTAGGATATAATAGTCATAGAGTTGCACTAGTCTACAAGAGCTATAGTACAATATCCACTGGAACTATAGTGCGATGATCACAGACTGGCAGTAGTATGTAAGATGTACGGTATAATTTGCAGTGGAGCTAAAATACAGTCATTTTAGACTTCCAGGAGTTGGAAGGGGTTTGTGGAATTTTCTGTACAATAAAATTTACATTAAGATATAAACTTGAATTAATTAATATAGTACTTTTAGCAGTACATCTAGTCTGTCATACAAACTGTAACTTCACACTGTATATATAAACTACCTTCTTTGATTAAATCTACAGACAGTGTCTCCTAGACTCTTGCAGTCAATTATATTCAAGATGCCATGTAATTTACCGGAAACTAGTTAGTACAGGATATATTTCTTTAGGGAAACTATCTTGCCTTACAGATACTGACCATTATACAGAATATTCTGAGTCTTGCAAGTCACTAAAATTGCTACATGTTGCTGAATCACATTGAAATAGTATCTAGAATATGGAAAAGAACAGCAGTTTTGGAAGGCTTGTATGGTAAACCACCTTGGTGTTGTGTATTGTGATATCTAGAATCTTATGTCGGACTAAATTCATGGCAATATCTGACAATTCTGGTATTATATATACTATATTTCCCAATATCTAATATCTACCATATATTGTGACAATAGTCAGTGATTGTATAGTGATCATTTAACATCATAATTCACAATTTGAATCATTCGAGATACATGGTACCCTCCCTATAGTTTGGCCAGTGATTATATCGGTGTGAAGTTGTTTGTAGAGAATAGTTGTTATTAGTCAGATGAACTTCAGTGATATGTGAGATAGAAAGTACAAACCTTGGATGGTTAGAAATGTATATACTCTTCAAAAAAGGGTTGACACCTTATGGTGATAACGATACTAACACATGACACCTTACAAGTCGGAGAATCATTATCAGTATTATTTCTATTGGTGGACATATAATATCTAACATTGCTGTATTGTACTCCATAATGTATTGTTTATTGACAAATAGCCAGTGCACTGTACCCTTCTGTTTTGGACTAGCCTCATTAGCAAAAGTGCAAATTGACTATAGACTGTACTACATGCTTACGCACAAACATGCGGCTTACACCAACCTTACAGTAGATCCCAGCCCAATGTGCAGTCCGTCGCAATCCATAGTCAGTTTATAGACATCTGCATGTGGTTCTAGGGTACTATATATGACTAGCTGTCAACATACTTCAGCCTGCATTGAGAGAAACCTCCGCCTGCCTTGACTGCATATAGTCTTCACCAGTGCTGATTCACTCATCGAGAGCATTGTGTTGGCCACATCTGTAGGCAAATAGCCACTCTGTCTGGATTGAAGTGAATGTTATCAATGATTGAGCAGACATCTCACTAGAACTAACAACCATATGAGTAACCTGCAGAGCCCCACCATAACATGACCAGAGTCGTCCACTTACATCGGCACCTGCTCCAATCATCTTTGAGATACCGCTCCAAGAAACCAAGCACTCTGATCAATGAATCAATATGTTTCTCACCCCTGTTATTGTGTTGCATTTCTCTTTGCTGTTACCCTTTTGTCTATCTCCTTCCAATACTGCATTACTATCCCTTTTGCTTTTGACATATTCTCCTCTGGCTTGCATGTATCATCGTTCCAATCCCAACCTTCCCATTTCACTTCATATTCCCAACAGGTTCTGTTAGAGCTTGGCTGGTAATCTGTGATTGATTTGACAACAGAACTCGTACCTGTTCAGCATGTCCATCCTGCTGGAGATGGCAGCCACCAGGTGACTCCAGAATTATCCATGTGGTCAAGATTGTGTCTGAAGAAGTCAACTTGTTACAGATTGTCCTGTCTTTTGGGCGATCTAGTTTGATGGTGTTTGCACATATTCTGAGTATCTTGTCTGGGCTAATGTAATGGTGTGATAACTTGCATCATGTAGGGGAGATATTGGCATAGGTGACGGGCAAATCTTGTGGATCAAAAAATTCCTTTTTACTGGTGGTGATGGCCGGGTCGACTGGGTATTGTAACATATTAGCCGCAGCCATCTGTACACCCTATGTATCGCTTAGCACATCCCTGGTGACTCCCATAATTTCCATCGAATATCCGACATATTTGTGGCCTTGTAAGGTGTTCGCTGATTCCTTCGGCTGCAGCTGTTGGAGGTCTGCAATCAAGTCTAGTGGCAAAGGTGGCTTATAACCAAGATTGAGTTCCAATGGCATCTGCTTCATCAAACAGTGTACTGAGGAAATGGAAGCAGAGATTGCTAATTGGTGGTAGTTATCCCAACTGGCTTGATAGTGAGTTGCGAAGCCTCACAAATAACATATGACTGTCTTGTGTGAGTTTCCAGAGATATCATCCATTTCTTGATGGAACACTGTAGCCATGAACAGATTTGTCTGCAGAATGTTCGCAATTTCTCTCCAGCAGTTTCATGTGTAGCATACATTGTGGTCCACTACAAGCTCTTGAGGCATCCTATGTAGGGAGCCGAAGTCACCAATGAATATGCATCCAAAGATCAGAACGTCAATTGTTTTCCTGCTGGCTTGCCAATATGCTCTCTGTGTCATCAAGTTAACAGAGCTTGAAAATACAAATGTGGCAATTTCTCGAGATCGGCAGGTTCGTTATGATGTTGATGCTGATTCTTTGCCAACAGCCATTAGCTACAGGAAGTGGTTATAAGTGGCCCAAGGCATAACAACGCTGGTGGTAAGTTCGACTGTATAAGTTGTAGTCTGCACCATATCGCTAGGTATTATGTAACATTGTCTATCAGAAGTATTGTTCTTTTTGGGGATATATGTTCAGTCAGAACTGAAGTATTCCACTGTTGGAATATCATGGGCTACATGCAGGATTTATCACTGCATCGTCTTTTGAATATACTACTGTTCTCTCAACGCTGTGTTGCTGTCTTTCTCAATCGCGTTTGCCTTCATGGAAATCTCCACCCCTTCATCTTTGTTCTGTTTCTTTTCCATTCCATTTTTTTTCCACCTGCTTCTTTTCCAAATCTCCCCATCACCACAGTAGGCCATTCTCTTCCAAACAGACCTGTTTAGCTGATACTCATAATTTGCATTCCTTGGTAGATGCAGTGCATGGCAGAGGGCAGGGACTCAGGTTGGCCATGCAATGTGCAATAGACCTGAAGTATTCACCATCAATTTTGCAAATCTTGATGTGATCAATGAATTCTCTGGCCAAAGTAACTTAAGGTGCCGGTAGGTTGCATTTCACCTATCAAGAATCCGGGCAGTGAGACAATACATCCACAATCAGACTCTCGATACATATGATGTGCCTGACCTCCCAGGCAAGATTCTTGAGGACAGGTGGGATATCTGTGTGATGTATAGTGAGATGAGGTTGTATAAGGATCCAACACAAGGTCGCATGGTCTGGGAGTTCCAAGAATGGCTACATTACTCCATCTAGGTGGCACTTCTAGTATAATATTGAATTTCAGATGCCTAATAGTTATCTGTCATATGCAAGGTATTGCCTCTGTGTATTGTGTAATTTATGGCTGAAATGATGCAGTACCTTCTCTGCCTTATCTTGCACCTTGGAGAGTGCCAGCCCAAATGCATATTGGCTAGCATCGATGTGCAGGCGGTATATATCTTTGGAGTATAGTAGAACAAGAACTGAAGCATTGCAGAGTGTCCTTTTGAGAGTGTCAAAATAATGATGGCTTGCTCTGTCCCAGGTGAATGGAGTGCGCCTGACGCTTCCCAGGTCTCCAAGTCTCCACCCAACATTCCCATCACCTTCAGCAGGGGTGTGAATCAAGAATAATTGAATTGGAATGTGAATATAGTGTTTAATGAATTTTCAACAGTAACTGGTGCGGCCCAGAATGCCTCAGATTTCCTGACTGTTCTCAGGTTGAGGCCAATCCATTACCTGACAGGTCTTTTGTTCCGGACTGTGGATGCCATTCTTGTCAATGTCAAAGCCACAAACATCAAGTTTGTTACAAGCCCTGGTGCATTGTGCATGATTGCGGTTGAGATCATGCGTCTTTAGCAAGGTACGCACTTCTTGAACGTGTATGTTGTGTTCCTCCAGGGTACAGTTGTGAATCCTAATGTCATCAAGGTATACAACGATGAATTTGCATTTTATTGGTTCCAAGATGCAGCGAATTTTGTACATGCACTGGCTGAGTGTGTTTGCCGGGCCCGATGGCAGAACTCACTACTTGGGCAAACCACGGCGGAGGTTGAACATTGTCTGTTGCGTGTCAGCGGTGGCAACGTGAATTTGATCGTAACCAGCTGCCAAGTCCCATCATGTGAATCTGTGGGAGCCTTACGTGGAGTTGAGTATGTCCCATGATGCGCATGAGATGATAATCATCATTGATAGCAATGGCATTTACTGCATGACAATCTATGCACATACCCAGCATACTGTTAGGCTTTGGCATATATAAAACAGGTGAGCTGAAATTGGTTTGTGAGGTTGGAATATAACTACTGTAAATGTCATATCTATCTGCCGCTGAAGCTCTGCTTCATTCTGGAGAGAGAGGTGGGATTGTGAGTGGAACGGTATTGTGCCATTCGAGTCTGGCTTATTTTACAAATTGGCTTGCATTCCTTTGAGTGAATTTTATATGTTGCCTTGTGAAAGAGGCACTGGAATTCTGCCAACGTCTTTTGAAACTCACCTAGTGGTTCATTTCTCCGAAGTGAAATGCCATCGTTATGCAACTGCTCTTCAATCAACAAGGTTCATTTCGACAGGTGGGCAGACTCCGTTTTAAGTTCCACCTTCTGCATGATATGTACGCCTATGAATTCAACCTGCTACACAATTCATTCCTCACTGTCCATGGGGTGGCTGTTACGGTTCGGTATGATACGGAGATATTTAGGGGAGGTAGTGGATTTGCAGAGAGGGTGTGGAAGGAATTGTGCTACAGAGAGGTGGAGATGTTGGGAGATGTGGAGGAATTGGCAGAATTGTGGTGGTATAATTGAGTATGATGAGGAAGTGAGCTGAGGTGTTGTGACGTTGGATGATATGGCGTGGTTGTATTGACTAGAGTTGTATTGAGGGTGTCCAAGATCATCTGGGAAGATTCGGATGATATATCGAAGTGTGAAGCTTGATTCGAGGGTGGCAGACTTAGTGTTTATACAGAGAGGTTGATTGTTGTTGAATGATTTCCATTTCTTCTCTCTTTACTTGTTCTCTCGTATAGCAAACCAACTTACGAAATTGAAACACCTTCGACTCTTTTGTCTTTTGATCCTGTCGATGCCACCTTGGAGCACCTTGTGTCCTGCTTCCGATGTCACATTTGTGTAACAAATATTACCTACGCCCGAGCTTACCGATTACACTAGAATGAGTCTCATTACAACATACCTGATATTGAATGTGCCAATATCCCTTGACAGGGTGTAAGTATTGTTCTGAACCATACTCGGTTTCTTGTTGGGTATATCAAGCATTGAACTATCGTTGGACACATGTTTGCAACGATTGAGTCGACGAGTAACTCCGACTTACCGGATTTGATAAATGTCGGTATCCACATAGATCCCCATAGTTGAGTGGAAACGTACGATGGTAACTGTACTTCCCCAATGAATTCGTTTGATCGTGCCGCCATACCATGCTGTGTTTTCAACCATGAAACAATGAACGACTTCGAGAGTATCAAGGCCATACTTACAGCAACCTTTGAGGTGGAACCCCTGGAGGCTTATTTCTGGGAGAAATCGACCACTCCCTCCCCTTGGAATACATACTGGACAGACACAGATAGAAAATGTGGCCCACTTGATATTAACGATCCGGTATTTGGACCACATTGGACTAGATATTCAGGAGCACATTCTGGGTTTCCCTGTGACCCTGAAGACCCCTGTGACTCTGGAGGAAATAACTGCGCAGGAACACACTCGACGATTGGACATGCAGCAGCAGCAGCAACAACAGCTAAGTCTCATGGGATACTGCTGATTGTTGTAGTACCTCCAACCCTGACTACCTGTAAACTTGATGCATACAATTGGCAATGGTAGATGTGCTTTATTCGTTGCAATGTCAGGATCAGACCAGCATGATCAGGTGGCCCTGGTGTCCTTCGACAACCAGGCCCACATAGGAGGAATTGTCAACACAAACATACTGGAGATAGACTTCATGGAGAGACAAACGATGCTGGAAGAGGCAAAAGAGGTGTTTAGGTGGGTGGCCCAGTACATGGAACCCACGAGCATGGTACAGAGGGTGTGCAATCATCACGCTCAGATAATTATGCTACAGAAGGAGACTATGAACCTCAAGTCGCAACAATTCCTCCCCCCCCAGTGCGACCATACCAATATCAAGAACCAGAGGGGGATTCTGACAGCCGAGCCGAATGAAGCCAGGTTGAGACCCGCAGCACCAAGAACAGACCAGGAGCTTTGGGAGGCAATGGCAGTAATGACCCGAGATGCACGGCACTCTGGAGAGGAAGTACAAGGTGTGAGGACGCAGTTAGCCAATGCTCTCACATTGGCAGCCAGAGCGGCTCCTGCTGCACCCTGCGCTGCAAAGGACAGAGACCACAGAATTCCCGACTCCCTGGACTTTTCATGGTGGGATCGAACTGAGTCGCGATGTTGAATTACTCAACTCCAGATGGTAATATGACACAAACTTGTCAGATTTCCCAATGACCAGTTGAAGATGCGGTACTCATTCAACCGCCTGAGGGGAGTAGGCTTGGGCCAGATCTTGCCACACGTCCGGGAAAATAGAGAAATTGGGCTGGAATACCTACCAGCTGTTATAGACCTGCTGGAAGCAGCTATTGGGGACACCGACCAAGTAGCATCCGCCGAATGGAAAACGCAAGAGATTATGCACACGAACTGCAAGTTGTATCAGTACTATGCTGGGTTGAAAGTCATTGCCGCAGACCTTGACTGGAACCTTTCAGCCTGGTGAATTGCTCTTGATATGGGGTTTTCTGAGAAGATGAAGGATTCGTTTTCCACTAGCGATATGCCTGAAGAACTCCCTGCTCTTGTCATGGTTTGCCAGAAACAGGATAAGCAGATCTGATAACAACGAGCGGAAAAGGCATCCCAGAATAAGGGAGGGGTAAGAGGTTTCGCTTTCCCCAGTCCTCCTGTACCACCCAAGGCACCGGAGACAGCCCCTGATGGAACAGTTGCTGCAAATATTGGATCCGCATCTATGGACTTCGGCTCAGGGCAAAGGAGGATTTTGGCAGAGGAGAGAGCGAGGAGGTTTGCGGATGGGAGGTGTTTGTGCTGTGGTGGGTTTAACCACAGGGTGGCAGAATGTGCGGCAGGGAAAAAGGAACAGACGTTTAAGGCAGCTGAGGCAGAGGTCAAGAAAGTAGCAACCGGGACAGGTCCTGAGCAATCAGGACAAGATTTGGTCAATTGAAGATGGATGACTCTGCAGTTGACGGAACAAGGTTTGTTTTAAATGCTTTGAAATGTTTTGGAATTTCGCGTCTTTGAGTTAGCAAGGTGAAGGTATTAGAGGGATCAATGGAAGGGAAACATTTTGTTATAACGTGCACATTGACCATGAATAACCAAGGGATACCAACACATGCGCTTATTGACTCCGGAGCTATAGGCATTGCATTTATGGATAAAGATTCTGCTCACCATCATCACATACCACTCCAAGAATTAACGGAGAAGGAACAAGTCGAGGTTATTGACAGGAGACCCATCGAGTCAGGGGATATCACACATATTGCCAAAGTAGGCATGAAGATACAAGATGGTGGAGAACAATTACCAATGATCATCACGACATGAGGACACTACCCGATTGTTCTTGCGATTCCCTGGTTATGATTACATGGTGTTGCAGTACATATTGCGTCAAATACTGTTACATTTGGTTAACAGTATTGTACGACACATTGTCATGATGTACAAGTAACAGGTCTAGGGGTTACAGCAGAACCCCTGGAACCAGTAAATTCTGCTAGGGATATATTTGAGCCACAGATACAACCACCAAGACTATTTTCGGGGAATATTATGATGCTTAATGGGGCTTTATTCAGCAGCACAGTGAAGAGAGGGAAACTCGCATTATTTTGAGCATCGTTATATAATATTAATAAACCCATCCAGCGTAAGGATGTAAAGGAGTGTTCTCCGGAGGTGATTGTTCCCGTGCACTATCATGAGTTCCTTCCGCAATTCAGTAAGGTATTGGCGGATCGGTTAACAACAAATCGACCTGGCATCGACCATATAGTAGTCATGCCAGCTGGAGTGACCCCTACGTGGGGCCCCTTACATTCAATATCAAGAGTGGCTTTGGTGGTCTGGAAAGAGTGGCTTGAGGAGAATATGTCAATGGGGTTGATTCGACAGTCATTGTCAGAGTTTGTAGCACTAGTGTTATCTGCGAAGAAACCAGATGGGGGCATACGATTTTGCATTAATAACAGGGATATCAATAGTAAAACAATAACACATTGGTACCCACTCCCTATGATAAAAGAAACACTGAACCATTTAGGAAAGGCCAGGATATATATAATCCCGAATGTGTGAGGGGGTTATTATATACTTCGAGTAAATAAAGGGGATGACCATTAGCTGGCACTTCAGACCAGATATGGAGTATTCGAACCTACGGTAATGCAATTCGAAACAACACATGCACCAGCGGACTTCCAAGGTTATGTTAATAATGGCATAAGGGAAGCATTGGACGATTTTGCATCTGCTTACTTGGATGATCTTCTGATATATAGTGATTCTGAAGAGAAACATGTTGGCCATGTTAAGTGGATTATGCAATGGTGGCTGGAGGCAGGATTATATTTGAAGCCGCAGAAATAAGTGTTCCATAAGGAAACTGTTAGATATTTGGGATTCATTACATCAACTGAGGGTATTTCTATAGATGAGAATAAAGTGGAAACCTTACGGAATTGGAGTTGGGAGAAAATGAATAAAGATGGACAGTTGAATAATTTTTTTGAAGTTCAACAATGTCTTGGGTTTTGCAATTGTTATCAATGATTTATTCCTATGTATTCTGAGACAGCAGAACCCCTAACAAGATTAACAAGGAAGGATGAGCCATTGGTATGGGGGTCACAACAGCAATTGGCTGTTGAAAATATGATAACCACATTCAGGACAGCACCGGCTCTTCATGATTTTGATCATGAACGGGAAGTTATCATTGGAACAGATGCTTCTGATTACATGACCACAGGAGCTTTATCTCAGTAAGATGTTGAAGGAGTGTTACAACCTGTAGCATACATTTCGAAGTGGCATACATCTGCGGAATGTAACTACGATATATATAATGAGGAGCTGATGGTGATTATCAAGGCACTTGAGGAATGCAGACCTGAATGTGAAGGTGCCGCGTATCCTTTACAGTTAATTACAGATGATAAAAACCTTGAATATTTCATGACAATAAAGCTCCTATATCAATGACAGGCACAATGGTTAGAATTTTGAACACGTTTTGACTATCAAATTGTCTATTGCCCAGGGCAATCCAACAGACGGCGGATGCATTAACAAGGAGGCTGTGTGACCTCCCTGAGGGGGGGGATGAAAGGTTGAATGATACGGAACAGGTGGTATTTAAACTGCAGAATTTACCGATACAATTGTGATTGTTGGCGGATGATCAGCCTTCTCAGGATCAGCCTTTTCTATTCGATCATTTTCATCAGGCATATTTGGTTGACCCATTGTCAGGGAAGTTAGTTGAAGCTATACGAATGAAGAATAGTCTTAAGGAGATTACAGTGGCGGAATGTACAGAGCAGGACAGGCAAGTTCAGTATCGAGGAAAGTGGTGTGTTCCTGGGTGTGATCAGTTACGATTACATTTGATACAGGATGATCATGATACCGCTCTTGATGGGCATCCAGGATGGGCTAAAATGTTTGACCTCCTGGATGGGCAGTATTATTTCAAAGATATGCAAAGACAGGTAGACCAGTATGTACGGAATTGCCATGACTGTCAACGATCTCGAACCTCGAGGCATTCAACCTTCGGAGTTCTTCGCCCCTTGCCAGTGCCGGAGAAATCATGGGAAAATATTTCAATGGATTTTGTTGTGGGGTTACCGGAGTGCGAGGGATTTGAAGCTATTTGGATAGTAGTGGATAGGCTTTCAAAGATGTGACATTTTATTCCCTGTCATATCACCATAGATGCGTTAGGATTGGCAGTGATGTTTTGATGAGAGGTGGTACACCTTCATGGGCTTCCATTAACGATTATTTCGGATCAAGGACTATGGTTTTTGTCAACCTTTTTGGCACAAATCTGTGACCATTTGGGGATCGATCGCAGAATGTAGATGGCTGCTCACCAGCAAACAGATCGCCCGACAGAACGAATGAATGCTGGTATTGAACAGTATCTTCGGGTGTTTGTAAACCATCAACAGGATGATTGCGTAAAGTCGCTCCCTTTGGTCGAGTTCGCCGCGAATCATGGGACATCCCTGTCAACAAAGCGTACACCATTTTTCAGCAGTGCAGGGTGTGGATCATCGAATGCCATTCTTAGGAGAGCCTACAAAGGCATGGGATCAACAAAGCCTTGATGCAGACCAGGTTCAGACGAGGATGCAGCAAGTTCTTGAGCATCTTTGATTAGAGATAAGAAGGAGTCAGTCAATACTGGTGGAGGGTGCAATTGGAGCACGGGTTTCTACATGAAACATTCCGGAGGGATCACGGGCGTGGTGGGATGCCAGGCATAGTTGAAACACATGGCCCTTGCAAAAGTTGGATTGGATGCGATTGGGACCTCTTGAAGTCCTTCAACAAATATCTCTGTATGCATACTAATTGGAATTACCTGGGTCAATACAAATTCATCGAGTACAATCTGGTTCACTTTTGAATCCAGTCGTGGAGGCCTATGTGATGGGGTAGTAAGTTGATCCTCCTCCCCCAGTAGAAGTTGATGGTGAAGAGGAATATCAAGTATCCAGCGTTGAAGATAGTATGATCTATCAGAGTAAGTTACAGTATCTGATGCGGTGGATGGGATATGATTCCTTGACCTGGGAAGCTGCAAAGTTCGTGGATGGTGCACAAGCAGTGGGCAAACTTCATCAAGGATACCCACAGAAGCTAGGACCATTGGACAATGTTCTCGGAGGACCTCAAATGTAGGAGGGGCATACTGTCATGGGTCGATATGATACTGAGATATTTTCGGGAGGTAGTGGATATGCAGAGAGGCTGTGGAACGAATTGTGTTGCAGAAAGGAGGAGACAATGAGAGATGCGGAGGAATTGCCAGAATGGTGGCGATATCATTTAGTACAATAAGGAAGTGAGCTGAGATGTTGCGACATTGAATGATGTGGCGTGGTTGTATTGATAAGAGTTTGGTGGAGTGTGTGTAACATCATGGGGGAAGATTCGGATGATACATCGGAGCATGAGGAATGATTCGAGCGTGGCATGATAAAGTGTATCTAAAGAGAGGTTGTTTGCTATTGGAGGATTTCCTTTTCTTCTCTCTTTACTTGTTCTCCTGTATAGCAAAGCAACATACAACTTTCAAACAGCTTCGACTCTTGTTTGATTTGATCCTCTCGATACAAACTTCGAGCATCTTTTGTCTGGCTTCCGATATTACCTTTGTATTACCATTATCACCTATGCCCGACCCCGCCTGTTACTGCGATGGCCAGGTAAGTAGTGTACTTTTGGTTCCTCTTTCTTCTCTCAGAGGCAATAGGCTATTGACATCCTGTTGGTGTCATGGTTGATTTGATAATGGTGGATTATACTATGCTTCCACTGCTTGCCCAGTACAATATCAATGCTCCTGACATCACAGATTGTAAATTTTGCCATATAGACATATGACGCACCACATTGTAGGTTGAAGTTGACTCATTGGTAGTTCTCTATTCCATCCTCAGTGTTGACATTAGCCAACTCCAGAATCATCCATCCCACTATGTTTGAATTTCGCACTGCCCCCTGGTATTTCAGTATATGAAGAAACATGTGACCAACATTGTTCTCTGATACTGTCATTCTTCAAGATGATTCCTATTTTGCTGCACCACCAGCCACCTTTAGTCTGGTATTGTATTTTTCCTTTGAACATTAGTAGGATAACAACAGATTTGTCTGGTATACTAACTTTTTAGTGGTGCTAATGGGTGAAAAATTTGAATTGACTATCTGGCACCAATATACCCTCCTGTTTTGACGATACTGTACATGATGGTGTTTTCATAGAATGTACAGTCACAGCTAGCAACCACCTTTGGCTATACTTATCTCAGAGTCCAAATCTAGGAGACTCTCAAACTCACTCTCCACATTCCAGTCTGGCTCCTACATAGCATGATTTTTCTTGGTCAGCTCTCTACTCTGGTTTCAACTTGTTGGTTCACCTCCCATGTTCCTGTGCTTGTGTGGTCATCCAGACTTGCTAGTTGGAGCATCCTTGCCAATGAAAGCTTATTTGAGTTGGTTCTTCATCAGGTTGTGGATTGGGCTATTGGAGGAGATATTTGCAATCTGGCTTCAGTTATAGTAGGTGACACCATCATCTTTGGCTGTGCCAGCTGTACCATGTCTACCACCTCTCAAGAAGACTATTTCAATTGCTGAAACCATCGTAGTTCAGTTACTATTTGCTCTGGCGCAACTTCCAGAAAGAGACATATTGAGCGACGTATCCCATGCTGCTAGATGGTCCAAGCACTGCTTGATGGTGGGAGACCTATCGCGCAAGCCAATATAACAGATCAAGTTTTTGTAAACTCCCACAATGCTCTTTCCGACTGTATATCCATAGCCATCGGCAAATATTTCAATTGGGATTGGCTAGTGTGGATCCAATTTTGCCTGAAGGCGACAGAAATGTTTATTTATCTCTGTGACTGATTCTGCCTTCCTGAGGCTTAGTTCCTCACATTTGCATTCAACCAGGTACAAGGCGTTGGATGGAATATACATTCCTTTCAACTGCAGGCAAAAGGTGGACCATTTGATGGGGGTACTCATCCGGACATGGTGCATGGCTAAGACTGCTACATCGCCAATTACCTGTTTGACTGCTTGCCAACCACAACCAATCATACTGCCTCATATAATGGCTTCGGCTATATTTTTGATGTGTCAGTGCACATCAAAATGAAACGCGGTAGCATTTGCCAGGGCTCAGTGACCTTTATATGTTGGAACATTGGATGACGGGACAGAGGTGGCACCACATCTACACTGGCCATGGATCGGTTGAAAACAGCCACCGGAGCAGAATGGAATTTGGGTGGGATTCACGGTCTTGGGTGCCAAAGTCAGATAGAGTTGTTTAGATGTTGGTCATCGAATGACAGGTCTGAATGTTCCCAACACAGCTCAATGTCCAGTTTTCCGTAATGAGTCATTTTTGAGTTGTTGTAGCGGCGAGTTGTCATTCAACTGTAGCTGTGGGATGATTGTCTGCTCCGTTGACTGAGGCTCAGACATGCACTCCTTGTGCCGTATTTGGATCTGGAGATCGGTCAACCACTCCTCTATTTCATTTCTGAGCAGCTGCTAACTCTCTGCTCAGGCTGTCTTGGATTGACTCAGTAGCCTCCACGTCCTTGGCTTTTACAGCCAAGCTCTCATTGCGGTTACAAATCCTGGGGAATTTCTCGGCCTGGTTAAGGCTCTCAGAGAGGTTAGCATCAATAATGTCCGGTTAGATAGCCCCCATAGCCCAAATGCAGTTGAATACTTGGTCAGACAAGAGCCAGGGGCCACCATCGATGACATTGATTTGTTGTATAAAGTATTCTGTATTGTCAAGCTCTGTCTGTTGGAAGCCTGTTGTGGCTGAGGTCTTAACCTGCTGCTATATCTAATTGACTCAGTCTTGTCAATTTTGTAGAAAAACAAACATCTTGCACATTGTGTACATTGTGTGTGTTGAGGGTGTTGTGTGTAGCAGGACAGGCCATGAGGTGCAAAAACTCAAACAATGTCTCTGAGCCGATGGCAGTTCACTGGTTCGAATGTACTTAGAGTATATTTGCCATAGGGAATTGGGTAATGATTGCTTCTGATGCTTGTGAGGCTTGTATGAGTTTAGTGTTGCGACCAATGTGGGCAAATTGCATCTCAGTACATATGGAAGTGAATGTTGATGATGATTAAACAGACATCTCACTAGAACTAACTACAATGTGAGTATCCCACAGTGCTCTACTAATGTAGTTGAGCTATACTGTAACAGAACCAGAGCCATCCACCTACAGCTTCTGAGCCTCCTTGAGCAGCTGATTGAGAGGCTGATTGAGAGGCTGCTTGAGAGGCTGATTGGAAGGCTGACTGAGAGGCTGATTGAGAGGCTGATTGAAAGGCTGATTGAAAGACTGATTGAGAGGCTGATTGAGAGGCTGATTGAGAGGCTGACTGCAAGCTTGATTAAGAGCCTATATGAGAGCCTACTTGAGAGCCCACGTGAGAGTCTGAATAAGAGCCACCTTTTGAGCCTGCATCGGAGCCTGCTTCAAAGCCTGCTTCAGAGCCCTGCTTGCGAGGGATAAGCTTAGGCAGCAGTAGAGTATCCAGAGGAATCTTTCGGCCAATTGAACTCTGAGTTTGAAGAAGCTTTAGATAATAGATGGCTTATGTCAGTTGATGCTTTGACACTGACATGGATGTAGCCAACCTGCTGGACTAACTGCTATTGGTACAATCACTATCACTGTCACTGCCACCATCACCAGCACCGACACCATCACCAGCACCATCACTACCATTGTCATCAGCCCTGAACCGAGTGCATTCACAAATGGCCAACAGCGACAGGAGACCGGCTGCGGATTCCAGTGAGATAACTGAGTTGGAGATCACCTCTCCCCGAGATCCAAGTGACTACCATTTCTGCAAAATTTATAGCTGCAATTTTCAACACAATGATGATGAGATAATGCTGTGGGGGGTACACTGAAGACATGGTTCAGACTGTGATAGCGACTGACATCATGATTTCGGCCAACATACACTGCCTGCCACCTGCTACACACTGCATGCGATACCTCTCTTGGCACCTGCCTGCCAAACACTCCCCCTTATACTCCACTAGCTCCACATCTTCCCATGCCTGGTAGATTCAAATCAGCAGGTCTCTGGATCAAGCTTGCAGGAGCATACATGGGAGCATATAGTCAGGTCAGATTGAGAGTATCTTTCCTCTTGCGAGTGTACTTCGGAGTGTCATGAGAGCTTACTTGGGAGCTACAGTCAAGCTGGCTGGGAATGTGCCATCCTGTGCAATTGGGATCTTCTTAAGAGAATTCTTGGGAGTGTGCTTGAGAGCATCTTGGGAGCTGACCTGGAAGTGTACAGCCAGACTGGGAGTGACATCGAGTGCAACTGGGAGCATCTCTGTGGGCATGCTTAGAAGTATGCTTGAAAGCATCTTGAAAGCTTACTTGGGACTGTTCAGTCAAGCAGGCGGAAAGGTTACCATCCAGTCCAATTGGAATCGTCCTTGGGAGTGTAGTTGGGAGTGTGCTTGAGAACCTCATGAGAACTTACTTGGGAGTGTAGAGTGCAGCATGCAGGGAGGTGTCAAAAAGTGCTGTCAGGAGTATATGTGAGAGCATACCAAGGAGTATGCTTCAGAGAATGTTGATAGCTTACTTGGGAGCATACAGTCAAGTAGGCTGGGAGTGTGCTGTCAAGTGCAATTGGGAGTGTCCATGCATCAGCAAAATGTAAAATGGTTTGGAAGTCATAACCGAACAACTCAGAAACTCCCAACAGCCACACCGATCCTTCCAGATGCTCCCAGATGCTTCCATATAGGCTGAATGCAAAGTGATGTGCTGTCAGATGCTCTGAGACTACATCACCGGTGCTCCTGAATACTCCGGAAGTTGTGGAACAGAATCCAAGAATATCCTGAAGAGTGTATAGTTGTCTTCAAAATGTTTCAAAATCAAACTATTAGAATGTGCAAATTTCCGAGCTATTGGGAGTATTGGCCGCATCTCCGGGAGTATACCAGTGCAGCTTGAACCTTGAGCCATACTCTCCGGGAGTGATTATTATAATGTTTATATCAAATAATACAACTCAATTAACTATTTTCTGCACACCTTGATTCAGGCATTGTAACTTTAATACTGAGTCCAGTATGTATCTAAATCCACATGATAATTTACAAGCCATACGCTATCGATTCTATCTGATACAGCATTATTCTCTTGCACCAAATGTGCAGGTCCGACAATTGCTCCGATGGGTACAATATGCATCTAATCAGTCTGTTTGACAACCCGGATGAACCCGTCAACACAATCAGCCCAACCATGCGGATCTTTGTACTTTGTTGGAATCAGCACCACATATTCTTTGTTGAGCTGATTGGAAGTACGGATATCACTATGCCAAGGACTATGATGTAACTTGCCTCATTTGTAGTTAGCACCATTAGTCATCGATCGACCTTATGTCGATGCGACATGTCTCGTTACACGATACAATAGACACACCTTCGCATACGCCCGCGCACACTTGACTACTCGAGCACACGCCACCGTACAACAGGTTATGAGCCCTTGCGTTTAAAAAGGGAACCGACGATCAATTACTTCCATTTTCGTTTGTCGAGTGGAAGTCAACATCGTCACGGAGAAGCGTCTCCACAAGCTAAGCAATTACGCCGCACCCCGCCGTATTTCTGACGGCGGCTGCTGAACGTCACCCGTACATACAGTTTGAGAGACTACTATAACTGACGATTGAGATACAAGATTAGGATCGTGCGAGATGAGTTCGACGACGATCACAATCACCAAGTTCAATGGCACGAACTATGCACAATGGGCTACCGAGATGGCCCTACTTCTCGAACAGAAGCAAGTGTATGGTATCATCAAAGGATACGACGACAAGCCGGAAGAGCCAGCAGCAAACGCGACCGCTACAGAGAAGGCCGCTTTCAAAGACTGGATGAATCGCCACGGTGTTGCCAGATCGACTATCCTACTTGGCATGGAACTGAGGATACAGGTGGAATATACGGTCGTCGACGATGCGAAGACGCTTTGGGAAAAGCTAGCATCAGCCTACAAGTCAAAGTTGAAGCTCAACATCTTCGAGATTAGGGAAGACCTTTGAAGCATCAAACTACAGGACTGCGGAGATGTCGACAATTACGCATCGCGGATCGATCGGAAAGTCAAGGATTACAATCTCTGCGCTGGGCCAACGACCACCGACACTGATGCCGATGCGAATGCAAAGACAATCGCCAAGATGAGTGAGCAGGAACACATCTTCTACCTCCTTCGCGGAATCCCAAGGATCGACGAGTGGAAAGTCTTCCTGGAGCTCATGATGGACAAAAACGCCACGATGACCGCCACGCCCGATGAGATCGTCACCAAGCTCGTCCAAAAGGAAGCTGCAATCAAGAGAGAGAAAGGGCTCGCTCCAGAAGCTCTGCTCTTTGCAAAGAAAGGTGGTGGTAATGGCGGTAAAGCCGGTAAAGGCGGCAAAAGTCCAAGGAGGGATAAGAGAGATGATAAGAGAGATAATAAGGGAGACAAAGAGAAGGATTTCCGGAAGTGCTTTCATTGCCATCGGCGAGGGCACACCACCAAGAACTGCTTGAGCAAGCAGCGCGGCGATCCTCCCAAGGCTGCCGATACTGCAGCAAAAGCATCAACTGAAGCATCGGCTACTTCGACTCTCACCACTTCGATCGAGAACTATTGGATGGTGGCCAGCTCAAGTGCTTCATCCAGCGATTGGTTCATCGATTGCGGATGCACGACTCACATCTCCGGCCATCAATCAATGTTCATCACCTACACCGAATATCCTCCGAATACTAAGAAGTTGAAGGGATACAATGGGGTCACATCGTTTGCCTCAGGATATGGAAGTGTTAGGTTGACTAGCCAGCTGCCAGATGGAAAGACGGAAACGATCATACTCCAAGAAGTGGTGCATTTGCCGGGGTCGTTCAATCTCATCTCACAGTCTCAGATCATGGACAAGGATGTCAAAGTCGAACCGGTGAATCACTACGGTCTCAACCTCTACAATCGCCATGGCAAGTTGATTGCCACTGCACCTCAGGTCGATGGGCTCTTCGTTCTGGATCGCGTTCTGCAACGGGAATCGACTGAATACACCGATATCGACGACAGCTGCCTGCTGGCACTTAAGACGACTGGGCATGCATCTCGGCACGATGCAGAGAAGCGGATGTTATGGCACCGCCGCCTGGCACACGTCGGTCTAAAGGCCTTGGAGATCTTGCCGACGATCACCGACGCTCCGAAGATGACCGCGAAGTGCGATTGCGAGAGCTGCATCAAGTGCAAATTAGCTCGAAAGCCCTTTACTCCCACCACCTCCCGTGCCACTGAGCCTCTGCAGCTCGTGCACTCAGACATATGCGGTCCCCTGGAAACAGCC
>Ga0307514_10000236_pt1 | contig 143695 bp, 164 predicted proteins | sample 16_EM_MG_FD_203088 | JGI IMG/M metagenome (GOLD analysis project Ga0307514, IMG submission 203088) | Populus trichocarpa ectomycorrhiza microbial communities from riparian zone in the Pacific Northwest, United States - 16_EM | ecosystem: Host-associated > Plants > Roots > Unclassified...
CATACACCAAGTACAGCATACACCGAGTACAGCATACACCGAGTACAGCATACACCGAGTACAGCATACACCGAGTACAGCATACACCGAGTACAGCATACACCGAGTACAGCATACACCGAGTACAGCATACGCCTCCTACAGCATCATCCCAAGATCAACTGTCTCTCGCTCCCAGCCAGTCTCTCAGCTCTGAGCGGACCTTGTTGTACTCAATTCTCTACATTCCCACAATTATGAGTTAACCAATGAATAGAGTCTCAGCTTCCATCACACATGCCTCCCGATCTACCGCCTCCAGATTTCTGCCTCCAGATTCCAGCTTCCAGATTGATCGCCTTCAGATGAATCGCCTCCAGATCAATCCCCTCCAGATCAATCGCCTCCAGATCAACCGCCTCCAAGTACTCCTCCAATCTTGATTGATAATGGCCTCCAAGTGTATCTCCCAACATGCTCAATTACTGCTTACAAGGGCATCTCTGAGTTCACTCGATCTCGGCCTCCAAGTGCATCTCCAAACTTGCTCATTTACAGCCTTGAAATGCATCTCGGAGTTCACTCGATCTCTTGGTCTCCAAGTGCATCTCCAAACTCTCTCGATCATGGCCTCCATGTACATCTTCAAGGAGCAACGGCGGTTGTACAGAGATACAGGGGTAACGGAGGTGGACAGAGTGACGGGGAGTATTTATTCGGCTGACCCTGGAGTAGATAGACATCTACTCATTTCCATCTCATCTTATCATACAATGAAAATACACACTCTATCTTTCCCAACTTTTAGTCTCACTCACTCTGTCTGACATTTCGTGGATTCACACAATTGCAAGCATTCTCAATGCAGGGTAGTGTCATATCTTCTCACCCAATTCCTACACTCCTAGTACCAGAACCGCTGTTATGAATTGAGTCTGGATGTCGCGAGAGGTGCGGCAGAGTGTTGATGGTGGGCTCTCTGCCTTCTTGCTACATCATTTCACCACAATTGCCTCCAAGTGGTGCATCTCAATGTTTCTCAATGGGCGTGTCCAGGTGCTCCTCCAATTATGCTCGACTACCATCTGTGGCCAGATTAACCATATGTATATATATAGAGAGACTTAAATAATACATGCCATATTATGATGTAGCAAATCTTGTGACTGTAACAGACAAAAATGATAAGACGAAATGCCTTGTGGTTATATAAGAACTATTGCTGTGATAATACCGTACCAAGTCTCTCGCAGAGCTGCGCAGTGGTCTCAGCTGCTCTTGAAGTATCCCACAGGGTTACGCAGTGGTCTCAGCTTCTCTCGAAGTCTCCCACAGATCTGTGCAGAGGTCTGAGGAGCTCCAAAATTTGACTATTCTATAAGTCAAATCTTGGAGCATCCTGAATGCACCTCCATAACTGCAGGTGCTTTCAGGAGCACCTGAGAATACTCTTGCTGAGTATGAGAGTACATTGCTTAGCTCCAGGGAGGTCTGGGAGCATCTAGAAGTACTTAGAAGCACCGGTGAGGTCGCCCGGAGTGTCTGGGAGGATTGTGTATTTCTTCCAGACCGCTTTACATTTTGCTGATGTAAATCTGATGTATTTTGTTTGTATTCTCATCTATGTATCTATAAAGCTACCCATCTACACAAAGTATATCTGGACTGGCAGCAGGCAGTGCTTGAGAGAATTGCAAGGCATGCCTGAAAATAACAATCTAGTGAAATCAGAGATGCACTCTGAGACTGTAATCGAGTAGCTTTTGAGAGACACTTGGAGACCATAATCAAGTGAACTGAGAGATATACTCCAAAATCGTAATTGACTGAGTTTAGAGATATATACATGGTGGCCATATTCATGGGAACTTGGAGGCAATAATCGATGGACTTTGGAGATATACACTTGGAGGCCATATCAGTCATCAGAAACAACCCTAGTTTCCGTCAGAAACACGTAGGTGTTCCGGACGACTCTGACTGCTCTGACGGAACCTGGTACCCTCCGACAGAATTACACGCTTGCCGTCGCCCAGGTGACAGATCGTGTTGCATACTTACCTCCTGTACTTTGCGCCCGGAATGCGGTGACGTATACGCACCATCAGAACGACACATGTGTTACACTCTTCGCAGGGGCTGCAGTTATGCTGTAGCTGTTTATACAATGCCTGGCAATGTTTATGCCTTTCTTCGGCCGATAGCTACATGCCGTACTCTGATTTATGTCTAGCTTTGAAATTTTGTCACTTATTGCAATACAGTCTTCGCTTCGGATACATCGCTTGCCATTGCATTTGTTTCGCCATTATCGTATTTTACATGTCTGAAATCTACTGTCCAATCTTCACACTCTCTAGTACTATGCCCTCAGTCCTCCACATTCTGCATTGATCCATCATCGGCTTGCGATGCTTCTTCCTCCTCATCCATATCCACATCTTTACCATCCTCGCACTCATAGCTGTCGACATCACTGGTTTACAGGTCAAACCTACTATGCCCTCAGTCCTCCACATTCTGCTTTGATCCATCATCGGCTTGCAATGCTTCTACCTCCTCATCCGCATCCGCATCCGCATTGTCACCATCCTCGCCCTCATATCCGTCGACATCACTGGTTCCCAGGTCAAACCTCTCGAGTTCAGTCATGTGCCGTCGATGCTGGCTGGCGGTGGGGATGGCATCGTGTTCGTCGCTTTCGTCACCTTCATCTTCATAATCCCCCCTGCCCCCTGGCATCCCAAAATGCCGTTCATCATCCGTGCAATTGTCATCTATGGGGAATTTTTGATCAGTGCTTCCGATCTCAAGCTCCTTAAGCACCACTTCGGAGGTCAAATAGTCAAGAAGAATAGCATTATCATCCCACACTGCTTCCACACTGATGACCACAGCAGGCGTTGGGTTCTCCACCTGTTGGATCTGACGCTTGACTGTAGCAAGAGTGTTTTTATACACCCTCAGTTGGTAGCTCTCTGGTAGTGTGTTCCAGGTATTCATCAAGAATGTATACGTGTCTGCACTGCCTGGCGAGGTTAACAACTTGTGACCCGTTGCAGCACAGCAGGATGCAATCTGACTACTGGCTTTCTTGTGTTTGAAGTAGTTCGAGCGATCAGGTCTGTCCGCTTTCAGCTTTGACTTGGAAGCTTTCGGATGAACACCTTTGTTCTTTTGCTACTGCAGGAGAGCATGGCGCAACGCGGTGCAGGTAAACATGATCAGAGGCAAGGGTATATAACCATCCTTGTCATTAATCATAGAATTATACAATCCATCAGTATACTTGCCGCGGTTATTCACGCGATGATAAAATTTGATGTAGATAAACCGCCGGATTGCTTCCGCCAGGAAGCACAGTGGACGCTGGCCATTTGTTGGCAGCTTTCGACTCTCTCTGCATTGGATTTGGGCCGCATACACCACATTTCACACTCTCTGCTACAGGAAAAAGATACTTATTGTCTGCCAGAAGGGAATCAATGAATTCCAAATGCTCTGCGGCAGATTCAAAGCAGTGGAGATCATAAGGCTCTGCTATGTTGTCTCTTGCTGATTAAATAAAATGGGATTTAACCTTATCGACTTGTGCTCGAATCTGGTACCGGTTTCAGTGTGTAATATCCAACATGGGCCATTGCTTCAGCATACCTCTTTCAAGATATCCTTTGTGCGTGCCTCAAATGCTATGAACCAAATGATATTTTGCTGAGTTGCGGGGTTCCAGTACGTCTCAATTATTGGACAGTGTGGGGCTTCAGCTAATGCTTTCGAAATGCGTTGCATTGCATAACTTACTGTCTACAAGTCGCTGGCATTCATAAACGGCCGTCTGTTCGACATGTAGAGCTCCAGGAGTCTGCCCGTTGCAAACAGAAGACGTCTCATGTCTCAGTGACCAAATGGATGGATGCTGCGACAGCTGGAGACCATTGATTGCGGTGTAGACACAGCCTGCGGTTGCAATTGCCACTGCCTCTGTCTCTGATTCTTTTCCGTAGCTCGCATTTGGAGAGGATTTGTTATGATCGTATGGGCTTCTGGATTAGGGATGGGGGTAGGCAAGTTTTCAGGACCGCTGAGAAGAGTGGGAGTGATAGCAATGCCGGATGCGGGGCTGGATACAACGCGACGCATTGAGGTTCCTCCGGGTGCTGGTGTGCTACGACTGCTTGTACGCGGTGCTGTGATTGCAGTATTTATTGACCATCGCAGTGTAGCGGACTGGGTGGAAGTGATGCGTTGAGTGATATCTGCAACGCGAGAATTGTTCAGCGAAGATGAGGGGGTGAAGTTCTGACCTTGGATTTTAGACGCTACAGAACTCCCTCCTTGAGAGGAATCCCTCTCGCCAGCTGGTACAGAAACCCGTCTCTTTGCAGGCGGAAATAGAGAATTCCCCGAAGGCCCACACTTTTGTTGATTCTGACGATTAGCAAGACTTCGAACATTTCGTATGACCGGAGTCATGTCAGGGTGAGGGATTTGGGAAGGAATTGTCCGATATAGAAGTTCGACGTTAAAAATGTAAGAATAATTGCCTATACATGCATATGCAATGGCAGGCGAGGTAGACTCCATCAGCAAACTGTAACTCGGTTCGGAAGCCACATGCAAACCTCTCACACACTCCGGTAGCCCACACCAGAGCTTCTAACTACTTCTAAATGCTCCCAGACCCCCTTGGAGCTTTGCAATGTGCTCTCAGACTCTGCAGGTGCATTCTCCGGTGCTCCTGAAAGCATCTGCAGTTATGGAGGAGCATTCAAGATGCTACGAGATTGACTATTAGAATAGTCAAATTTTGGAGCTGCGGAGACCTCTGCGCAGGTCTGCAAGAGACTTCGAGAGCAGCTGAGACCTCAGCGCAGGTCCACAGGAGACATCGTGAGCAGCTGAGACCTCTGCTCAAGCTCTGCGGGAGACTTGGTGGCATATTCTCACAGCAGTGGTGCTGGGGGGCGGTGGTGGCGGCGCGGTTTATATCCGTTCTCTTCTTCTTCCATTTCTGTTCTGTTTGGTCTGTCTTTCAACTTTCATTTCTCAGCGGGGATGAAGGTTAGCGGGGGGGGAGCTCTGGCATCTAGCCAGCTCGCCTGGAGGCGGAGGGGGTATTTAAATCCTGTAATACTCTAGTAAGAGTGAACACAGCATAAATAAATAAACAACAGCAGTGGTCCTTAGAGTTCCACAACCACAACACATTTCGTGTATCATATTCGTCTTTGTTACAGTCACAAGATTCACTACATCACAATATGGCATGTATTATCTCAGTTTCTTTATATATATACATACAGAGATAAACTTAGCGACAGGGAGTATATAGTGGGGAGACCCCGGGGTAGATAGACATCATTACATTATACGGAATACACTCTTTCTTTCCCAGCTCTTGGTCTCACGCACTCTTGCCGAGCTTTCAAAGATTCACGCAATTTGTATTGTTCATCATGGCCGGGTACCCCTTCCTATTCTCTCACCCTATTCCTATGGTCCATAGGCGAGTTTAGAGATGCACGTCGAGGCCATGATAGAGCGAGGTTGGAGATACACATTTAAAGGCCGTAATCGAGCGAATTTGGAGATGCACTTGGGGACCATGATCATGCAAACTTGGAGGCGGTAATCGAGCGAGCTTGGAGATACACTTGGAGTCCATGACTGAGCAAGTTTGGCGATACACTTGGAGGCCATGATCAAGCAAGTTTAGAGATACACATGGAGCCCGTGATCAAGCGACTTTGGAGATGCACTTGCAGGCTATGATTAAGAGAGATTGGAGCAGTACTTGGAGGCGGTCAATCTGGAGGCGGTAGTTGGGGAGGGAGGCGAGACGGGAGCTGAGACTATATTCATTGGTTAACTCGTAATTGTGGGAATGTAGAGAATTGAGTACAACATGGTCTGCCAAGATATAAGAGACTGGCTGGGAGGGGGAGACAGTCGATCTTGGGATGATGCAGTATGCGGTGTATACAGTACTCAGTGTATGCTGTACTCAGTGTATGCTTGTACTTGGTGTATGCTGTACTCGGTGCTAACTATTGATCAATGCATGAAGAGATAGAGAGGGATGACTCAACTTCGTGTTCTTAGGTGATGGTAGAGTTGAGGACGAAAAAGAGATAGATGAGAGGAGATGGGGGAAATCATAATGAGAAACTGGGACTTAAAAGAATTTCGTGTGGAAGTCGATTTACCATCCCAGATAAGGCAGGTACAAGTCCCGATCCGGCGTGTAATTACACCGATACGAGGTCTTCGCATCCCAATTAGGCAAGTCATACCCCTCATTTCTAATATCCGCTCGTATCCACCACATCATTCTCATCTTCATCCCTCATCTCTCACGTCCACAACTCAACTATCATCGCAGAACACAAAGTTAAGTCATCCCTCTCTATCTCACCATGCCATGATCATGAGTTGATACTGCATACAGCATACACTGAGAGTCCAGCATACACTGAGTACAGCATCCGCCCAAGATTGTTTGTCTTAGCTTCATTCTCATGTTTTGGAGTCGACCCATGAAAGTAGCTTCAGCTTCCAGCGTACCTGCCTACACGATCGACCGCCATCAGCCAGCTCTCCATGAGAGGTCAAAGGTAAATTCACATTGTCACATTCCCACAGGTACAAGTTAACTAACTGATGAATTGAGTCTCAGCACCCGGTGCGCCGTCCATGGACCGCCTCCAAGTACTCGTCCAATCTTGCTCCATCATGCCCTCCAAGTGCATCTCCAAAGTCCCTCGATCACGGCCTCCAAGTGTATCTCTAAACTCGCTAGATTACGGCATCCAAGTTCGCACGATCATGGCCTCCAAGTGCATCTCCAAACTCGCACAATCATGGCCTCCAAGTGTATCTCCAAACTCGCTCGATTACGGCCTCCAAGTACGCATAATCATGGCCTCCAAGTGCATCTCCCAACTCACTCAATTACAGCCTCCAAGTGTATCTCCAAACTCGCTCAATCACGGCCTCCAAGTTCACACGAGCATCGCCTCCAAGTGCATCTCCAAACTAGCTCGATTACGGCCTCGGAGTGTATCTCTGAGTTCACTCGATCGTCATTTTCTGGTGCACCTCGAATTGCTCTGAAGCACCGCCTACAGCCAGTGCAGATATACTGTGTGTAGATGGGTAGCTATATAGATACATAGATACATTGATACATAGATATATAGATGAGAATACAAATTGAATACATGAGTGTTAAAAATCGTTGAACGATAAGTAGTAGCCATGATTTCCAGGTGCACCAGCAGTGTTCCCAAAGAAGATGTTGTTTTTCCCAGACTGCTCTACTGTGATTAGAGGTGCTCCCAGACTTGTTACTGGCGCTCCGAGGCTTGTCGTCGGCGCTCCCAGACTTGTTGCTGGCGCTCCCAGCCTTGTTGCCCATGCTCCCAGGTGCTCCCAGGGGCACCCAAAGTTCTCTCTGGCGCTCCGAGGTGTTCCCGAACTTATCACAATCACTTCCATGGTACTCCTATGCCAGTCATCAGAGATCTCAGTTACTCCGAAGGGCGGCCGGAATGCCCTCCTAGGGTCTGATACTCTCCTGAAATTGACCCATCTAAGTTGACACTCCACATCCTCTCAGACACTTCTGGAGGCTTCCAGAGACTAAAATACATTTTGCTGATGCACCTCCTCTGCCACGGACGGAAATATACCCCGGCGGCGGCGCTCCCCTGATTGGTTACATTGCTGAGCCATGGAACGCGACGCTCAGGGTTGCCTTGAGACGAACCTACAAAACAATCCCTACTACCCGTTTACGACACGTCAAGTGTACAAATATATCTAGTGTGGGATCAAGAAGAAAGGCATGAAGACTTACTATGACAACATGCTGAAGGAAGAAAACACCGCTCTGAGTTTCCCAAGCTTCAAAAACAGAGATGGCATCCAAAACCTCGTGGCTAGAATGCCAGATGATCAGGCTCTTGGAGAGTGGAAACAACACACTCTTGAAGATAGGAGATGGAATGACAATAACCAATGCCCTATCAAATACTGGAGTCGAGACATCATCAAAAGCATGAGATGGTTGACGCGGTAGCCAGCCTGAGCCGAACATCTCATTTACGCCCCTTAGCGTTGCTTTAACAGCGATACGCCACCAAAATGCCTCTATACCGAAAGGCACAGTGCGGACTCATGGTGGGAGACACAGGTAAGGAGAGATACTCCAGGATAATAACATGCTAATAGACGTTTAGTCAATGCTCAGAGTGGGGGATACACTGCTTCCCTTGATCTTCATGTCCGACGAAACAGATCTCTCGAATTTTGCTCGCGACAATATAGAGTGGCCTAAATACATGACACTTGGCAATCTATCTTCGAAGATCTGCCAGATGCCCTCAAAGCACAGCATCGTAATGGTCGCTCTCTTGCCGATTCCAATCAAGAACCGCAATATTCCTCAGAAGCAGCTGGATTAGCAGTGGCAAACAAACTGAGAGGTACTAAACGACGTACTCCAGCGGTTACTCCAACCTCTCACCTTCAAACAAAATCCCGGCGCCAATAGTGGGTATTACAAAGTCCTCTGTGCAGATGGCAACTTCAGGTGTTGCAAACCGGTTTTAGCAGCATGGCTTGCAGATTGCCATGAGTATAGCGATCTACATCATTTCGAGCGGCATGTCTGTTTTTGGTGCAAGTGTCCAAAGAACGACCTTGAAGATTATCTCCCTCGTGACAAGGAACACCCCCGGCGGGATCACAACCTATATCGAATGCTCAGCGATGCCAACACAGAGGCAGCCAATGCCAAACTCTCGTCGTGCCATGTGCACCGAGAATTCAACATGTTTCGACATATTCCCTGTATCGTCAGCGACCTCCCTAAGCTTAACCTCCTCCATACAATGCAGATCGGCAGGCTTGACCACCTCCAGAAGTACATTTTCCACTTCATGAACACGCACGAACAGCTCGACAAGTACAATGCAATCTGGTTATCCGTGCCTGCTTACCACGACCTCACACCAAAAAAAAGTCATATGGAGAAATTTCTCAATGGAATGGGAAGGAGATAATGGAAATGAGCCGGTACCTGCTTGGAGTTGTAACCCAGTCTCTACGAGGCGGAAGTCCCACTCAGCATCCCATATTCAATCACGCAATTGAGTGCACACGGGCATTGTTTGAATTCTATATGTATGCTCGATATACATCTCATGATGATGCAACATTGAGCTACATTGAGGATGCCTTGCGTCGTTTTCACACCTTCCAAGATGTTTTCTTTCTCGGGTGAGCCGGCAAACAGGCGAAGGCCAAAGCCAATGCCCTGAGAACGGAACTTGTGAAGAACCGAACGGTAGACGAGGAAACAAATGCTGAAACTTAGACTCCATCAAAGTTGCGGCACGAAATGAATGCCTGGTGGGATGATATCAGCCACGAGATAGATGTTTCGAAGGAGTTAGATGCCGACTTCAACTTTTCGAAGATCCACTTGATGTCTCATTGGGTCAAACAGATTTGTCGATACGGATCCTTCCAATAGTATTCTGCCAAAAGACATGAACAAGTGCATAAAACCAACCTCAAGGACGGTTGGAACGCCTCCAATCACAATCTCAACTACCTGCCACAAGTAATCACCTGTCAGCGTCGCATCCTCTGCTTCGAAATCAGAGAGCTCAATCTCCAAACCCTCGCTCAGTGTTGGGAGAACAGCGCTACCGCCTGCAAAGTCCTCCCTTCCGGTGCTGATCTGGCTGCCCCCCTGAACCCCCAGTCATATGTGAAGCCCGAATTCATAGGACCTCAAAACTGCCATCATGGAAAGCATCCTGACACTATGAACAAAGACTTCAGAGCATTACTCGACAATACGCAAGACGCAATGCACTGTGTGGCAATATACAGCAGCACCCAGGAGTTTATCAAGTATAAGAGTTGTAACAAGACATATATATCGGATGAACAACTGCACGTAATGGAGCTCTGTATTCACCATGGTATTAATGTTCAAGTTGAGGGTTTAGATGGTGAATGCATATCTCAGATGTGTTGATGCACAGGAAGCCAGAGCAGGCGTGGAGGGGATCAACAGAATGACTGGGTCTGGGTAAAGCAATGCCCAGGGAGGTGTTATGGTGCGCTGAATGGGCATCTCCCATGGCAACTGAAATAACAATTCAGAATCAAACTCCTAAACGAGGATGGAGCTTTCGTTGAGTACTGGTTAGCCCTGGCACTCACCATAATACCTGCAAACTCAGGTAACTTGGATCCCGTCTCAAAATTTTTACCAGCGAGCACAGCACCTGCAGCCGTTGCTTTGCAAGTTTTCAGCATGGAAAACAGTGTCGGCTGTGTGCACGTAATTCCAGAGATAGCTACTACTAGTAAGACAGGAGACAGACGGAACGAGCGATGGATTGTTAATAGCCACATAGATCTGGTGACTTGGAATGATGTGTATAATTAGTAAAGAGACAATCGCATTTTGCACACAGGTAGAAGGAATGCGAGGAGAAAGTTTTGCAGGGTAACCCATCGCATTGGGATCCCAATGCAAGCGTGCACCCAATGAACCCATTCCGACGTGTGGTCATCATTGGCCACAACACCAGAGTGACCGTTTAAAATTGGAGACCGACTGAAGTTAAAGAAACGGTGAAACAGGGATCGGAGGGCAATATACAATGCGATGCATTGTATTGATGCCAGGCACGGAGTATTCCGCCACTGGGGTGTGTCGGACGGCTCTAACGGAGCAAGTCCACTCTGACGGAGTCATTCTGCCCGAACACAATATTATTTTGCTGATTGTGTAAACTTGGAGGCTGTAATTGAGCGAGTGGGCAGATGCACTGGGAGGCCATGATCGTGCAATAATAGAGATACACTTGAAGGCTGTGATCAAGTGAGTGGTGAGATATACTTGGAGGCCATGATTGAGCAAGTCCAAATATATGCAGTTCGATACCATATTCGTGTGAACATGGAGGCCTTAATCAAGCGAGTTTGGAGCGGCGCTTGGAAGCCATGGTGTTGTGAATATGGAGATATGCACATGGAGGCTACGATCGTGTGAACTTGGAGGCAGTAATGGTGCAACATTGAAGATAGACTTGCCTCAGCAAAATGTAAATGAGTCCGGAAGCCACACGCAAACCTCCCAAACACTCTGGTAGCCCTCACCAGTGCTTCTAAGTACTTCCAGATGCTCCCAGGCCCCCCTGGAGCTTTGCAAAGTGCTCTCAGACTCTGCAAGAGCGTTCCCAGGTGCTCATGAAAGCACCTGCGGTTATGGATGTGCATTCAGGACGCTACGAGATTTGACTATTAGGATAGTGAAATGTGGGAGCAGGTGAGACCACCGCGCAGCTCTGTGGGAGACTTGGTGCCGTATTCTCAACTTTGTAGTTCTCAGGGTTCCATAAGCACAAGGTATGTCGGCTATTGGTCTTTGTTACAGTCACAAGATTCGCTCCCTCATAATATGGTATGCATTATTTAAGTATCGCTATATATATACATATGGTCAATCTGGCCACAGATGGTAGTCGAGCATAATCGGAGGAGCACCTGGAGACGCCCATTGAGAGAACCTAGAGATGCGCCACTTGGAGGCCGTTGTGGTGAAACGATGGAGCTAGAAGGCAGGGAGAGCCCACCATTAACATTCCACCACACCGCACGCGACATCCAAACAGAATTCGTGAGGGAGAGCAGTTCTAGCTGCAGCAGCGTAGGAAGAAGGTGAGATGATATGATACAACCCGGCCATGACGATCCACGCAACTGCGTAGATCCACGAAATCTCGGAAAGAGCGAGTGAGACCATAAGTTGGGAAAGACAGAGTGTGTATTTGAGATGAAAATGGGATGATGTCTATCTACCCCGGGGTCTCCCGAATATATACTCCACATTACTCATTCCACCTCTGTTACCCCTGTATCTCCATACACCCACCATCGCTCCTTAACTATGTACATGGGGGCCGTAATCGAGCCAGTTCGGAGATGCATTTGGAGGTGTAATACCACGAGATCCACCCTAAGTCCTAATCAATAAAAGCCCCTAATGACTACCGGACTAATAAAGAGAAGAATGATTAAAACTTCAGTCAGGATGCGTATAAGGATTGCCACCAAGGAAAAAAGGTAACTGTATCGTTCTCTGCTCCCAAAAGATAGTATCGACTAAAGAGTATCGTCTTATGCTATCCATATACTGGAGCACACGATTCAAGAGTATCCTACTCAGAAGATCCTCTAAACTAACACACTATCGTGTCAGTCCTCAGACTCCCTTCGGACTCAAGAGTATCGGCCCAGCAACCGGCATGTATACTGAGAACTGTGTGTCCTCAAGTGCGACGACTCCAAGTATCGACTTGTCTTATAAGAAACAGCAAAGCAGTTTCTCCTCAGCAGAAGGAGTAGTGCCGACTAAAGAGTATCCTAGCAGAGGTATCCATTAAACCACCAGGTTATCGGACTGGTTCCTCGGACCTCCTTCGGACTCCAAAGTATCATCTTGCTCTCTTCCCAAACAACTACTTGCTTCGACGAAGGTACTAAGAATAACCAAGTATAAAGAGTGATGGGTTTATCCGTGAGATAGAACTGAAGAGGAACATACAACTCTGGACTTCAAAGTAGAAGTATCCTCGTTGACTTCAATACAGAACTAATAGATAATACACGGGAATAAAGTTAAGGCTTAACCTCCAGGTCATGAAGGTCAATAGGTATCCGTAGATAAATCTGACTGTAGATTGTATATTCGATAGAATGTTATCGATGTCCTTCCTCCATGTCGGTATTGCTGTTGTATATCTGACGATCCACACCCTTAACAATCCTAAGACTGGCAGAGCCTGTTTCGGAGTTCACATACATAACTGCCGTATCATCCTTGCCTTCTACCATTAATGGTTGAGTTCTACCTCCTATGAGTATTAACTACGTCATCAAGGTAATAAGCTCGTATTGCGATACTATTGCTATTGGGGATACCCTGTATGTTTAAGAGCTTATCTAAAGCCAATTATCAACAAATAGGTTCGTATCACCAAGAGCTAGTGAGAGTGCCCTCTCATATACCCACCGGGTACATAACGGTTTAATGATTGCGGCAAATGCCAGAACCCTTAATTTCACTATGCTTTATTGGAGCCAAATATACAGTATTCCACAACTGAGCTGTTTTGCCATATACTGAAAGGAGTGTATCCCGCACCACTCAGGACATATGACTCGTTAGTCCCATTCGCCCCAGAGCTAGAAGGTGTGGTCAAAATAATGGTTGATTCTTATAAGTTCATTCAGTTGACAGGACTCCGATATCTCAATCATTGGTTACTAACTTATCTTTTATATGACTCCGTGTATCTCGAAATGTCGTAGTGGTTTGATATTGAAGACATCTCATCTCATAACAAATAAACCATTGAATTTGAGAATACTCATTTGTTCGGCGTCTAGGAATAAGGTTTGCTGCCGATAAGGAATAGGTATTGACAATAGAGGTCCTATGACCATTTCCGATCTACAGATGATGCACAGCATAGTTGCGCTCGGCTCGATTGCTGTCGTTGGTCTATTAATGCAAAGATAGTGTAATGGAGATATTACCAATAGGTGAACAAATCCGGAAGGTTGATCGAAATAGGAAATCCGAGTGATAATTTATGATTTTGGATGGAGTATTCATATTTGGATTTATCGAGTAATCCTGTATGATCTCAGAAGTATACCTGTAAGACCAAAGGCGTAACAGGAGGCCAGAATCAATTAAACTCAGAGATACAGTCCAAGGCCGTGGGCGAGGGAATCTGTAGATGCAATTGGAGACCGAGAGTGAGTGAACTCATAGATACACTTGGAGGCGGTGATCGAGCGAGTTTGGAGATGCAATTGGAGACCGACATTGACTGAACTCAGAGATGCACTTGGAGGCCGTGATTGAGTAAGTTTGCAGATGCACTTGGAGGCCGAGATCAAGTGAACTCAGAGATACAGTTGGAGGCCGTGATCGATCAAGTTTGGAGATGTACTGGGAGGCTGTAATCGAGCGAGTTTGGAGATGCAATTGAAGACCAGCATTGAGTGAACTCAGAGGTGCACTTGGAGGCCGTAATCGAGCGAGTTTGGAGATGCACTTGTGGGCCGAGATTGAGTGAACTCAGAGATGCACTCCGAGGCTGTGATCGAGAGAGTTTGGAGATGCACTTGGAGGCCGTGATCGAGTGAACTCAGTGATGCACTTGGAGGCTGTGATAGATCGACCTTGGACATTCACTTGGAGGCCGAGATCGAGTGAACTGATAGATGCACTCCGAGGCTATGATGGAGCGAGATTGGAGGAGTACTTGGAGGCGGTCAATTTGGAGGGAGACGCAACGGCAGCTGAAACTCTATTGATTGGTTAACTTGTAATTGTGGGAATGTAGAGAGTTGAGTACAACATCATCTGCCGAGAGATGAGAAACTGGCTGGGAGCAGGATACTGTCGATCTTGGGATGATGCTGTACTTGGGATGATGCTGTACTTGGTATATGCTGTACTCGGTGTTAACTCATGACTATGGCATGGAGAGATAGACAGGGATGACTTAACTTGGTGTTCTTAGGTGATAGTAGAGTTGAGCACAAGAAAGAGAGAGATCAGAGGAGATGGGGGAAATCATCATGAGAAACTAGGACTTAGGAGGATTTCGTGTGCAAGTCAATTGACCATCCCTTATACGGCAGAGACGAGTCCCGATCTGCCAGGTAATAACACCGATCCGAGGTCTTCTAAACCCAATCAGGCAAGTCGTACTCCTGAGATCTCATGGCCGCTCATATCCTCCATATCGTTTTCATCTTGATCCTCCCTCTCTCTCTTTCTCGTCCACAACTCTACCATCATCGCAAGAACACAAACTTAAGTCATCCCTCTGTATCTCTCCATGCCATCATCGTGAGTTAACACTGAGCGCAGCATACACCGAGTACAGCATACACCCAAGATTGTCTGTCGTCCCTTCTTTCTCACGATTTCGAGTTGACCCCTGAACGTAGCTTCAGCTTCTGGCATGCCTCCCAACCGATCGACCGCCACCAGCCAGTTCTTCATATGAGCTTGAATGGTAAAGTCACCTTGTCACATGCCCACAGTTTCGAGTTAACTAACCAATGAATAGAGTCTCAGCACCTAGCATGCCTCCCATCAACCGCCTCCAGATTAACCGCCTCCAGATCGATCACCTCCATGTACTCCTACAATCTCACTCGATCATAGCCTGCTACAGGTGCATCTCCAACCTCGCTCGATCATGGCCTTGGAGTGTATCTCTGAGTTCACTCAATCTCAGTCTCCAATTGCATCTCCAAACTCGCTCAATCACAGCCTCCAAGTGCATCTCTGAGTTCACTCAATCTCGGTCTCCAATTGCATCTCCAAACTCGCACGATTGTGGGCACAAAGTGCATCTCTAAGTTCACTCGACCTCGGCATCCACGTGCATCTCCAAACTCGCTCGATCACGGCTTTCCAGTGCATCTCTGAGTTTACTCAATCTCAATCTCCAATTGCATCTCCAAACTCGCTCGATCACAGCCTCCCAGTGCATCTCTGAGTTCACTCAATCTTGATCTCCAATTGCATCTCCAAACTCGCTCGATCGCGGCCTCAGATTGTATCTCTGAGGTCACTCAATCGTGATTTTCAGGCGCACCTCGAATTGCTCTCAAGCACCGCCTGCAGCCAGTCCAGATATTATACCATGTGTAGATGGGTAGCTATATAGATACATAGATACATACATAAGAATACAAACTGAACACATGATTTTTAAAAATCGTTGAATGATAAGTAGTAGCTCTGATTTCCAGGCGCACCAGCAGCATTCCCAACGAAGATGTTGTTTTTCCCAGACTGCTCTACTGTGATTCAAGGTGCTCCCAGACATGTCGCCGGCGCTCCCAGGTTTGTCGCCAGCACTCCCAGTTGCTGCCAGGCTTATGGTTGGCACTCCCAGGCTTGTCGCCAGCGCTCCCAGTTACTCTGAAGGCCGGCAGGAATGCCCTTCTAGGGTCTGATACTCTTCTGAAATTGACGCATCCAAGTTTACACTCCACATCCTCTCAGACACACCTAGTGGCTTCCAGTAACTAAAATACATTTTGCTAATGTGGAGGCCTTGATCGAGCAAGATTCGATAAGTACTTGCAGGCAGTCGATGGATGGCATGCCAGATGCTGAGATTCTATTCTTCAGTTAGTTAAATTTTAACCATGGGAATGTAACAGGCTGACTTTACGTTTTAGCTCTCATGGAGAGCTGGCTGATGGTAGTTGAAGGTGTAGGGAGTCACGCCAAAAGCTGAAGCTACATTCAGGGGTCAACTTGTAATCATGAGGATGAAGACAGGACGAACTATAATAGGTGGATGCTGTACTCAGTGTATGCTGTGCTTCGTGTATGCAGTACATGGTGTATGCTGTATACAGTGTAAGCTTTACTCGGTATCGACTCATGATCATGGCATGGAGAGATTAAGAGGTATAACTTAACTTTGTATGCTGCAGTGATGACAGAGTTGTGGATGAGAAATAGTGAGATGGGGGATGAAAATGAAAATGATGCGGAGGACACGAGCAGATATGAGTATTCAGGTGTACAACTTACCTGGTTGAATTGGAAAGACATCGTATCAGTGTCATTACATGCTGAATCGGGACTAGTACCTACTGTATTGGGGATGGTAAAGAGACTTGCACATGAAATTCTCAAAAGTCCTGGTTTCTCATAATTATTGGGCTACTATCCTCTCATCTTTCTGATTTTCGTTCTCAACTCTACTATCACCTAAAAACACGAAGTTAAGTTATCCCTCTCTATCTCTGCATGCCATGATCAAGAGTTAACACCAAGTACAGCATACACCAAGTACAGCATACACCAAGTACAGCACACACCAAGTACAGCATACACCAAGTACAGTATACACCAAGTACAGCATACACTGAGTATCACATACACCAAGTACAGCATACAACGAGTATAGTATATACCGAGTACAGCATACCCTAAGTACTGCATACATCACGTACTGCATTATCCCAAACTTGACTGTCTTCCACTCCCAGCCAGTCTCTCATCTCTTGGCAGACCATGTTGTACTCAATTCTCTACATTCCCACAAATGCAACTTAACCAATAAATAGAGTCTCAGCTCATGTGATACCTCCCTCCCAAACTACCGCCTCCAGAGTGAACCCCTCCAAGTACTCCTCCAATCTCACTCAATCCCAGCCTCCAATTTTGCACTCTCATGATCCTCAAATGTATATCTCCAAACTCACTTGATTACGGCATCCAAGTCCATCTCCTAACTTGCTCACTTATAGGCTTCAAGTTGGTACGATCCTCACAGTAATGGTGGATTAAGGTACATACAGCTATAAACCGCTCGAAATGGTAATTGCGAGTTTATGGTTGCACACCAGGATCTGAGTGATTATATGTGTAGATGTGTAGGTAAGATTATTGCAAAAAATCTGAGGCTCATAGTGAGCAGACTGTATAATGCGGGTATTTCCTAGTCTTCAATATGTTACCTGCAGTGTGCCATTGCAATGGCCGCCTAGTGGATATCTCCAGACTCGTACAATTACAGCCTCCAAGTTTACATGATTAAGGCCTCCACGTGCATCTCCGAAATCGCACCATGACAGCCTCCAAGTTCATGTACTCTCAGCTTCCACGTGTATCTCCAAACTCACTCAATTGTGGCCTCCACTTTCACACAATGATGGACTCCAAGTGCTTCTCCAATCTTGCTTGATCACGGCCTTGGAGTGCATCTCTAAGTTCACTCGATCTTGGTGTGGTGAAACAGTGGTGCAAGAAGGAAAACAGCCCATTATCAACTCTCTGCCGCACCTCAGATGGTTTCCACAGGGAACTATTGAAAAAGATCAGTTCAGGCTTCGTAAACATAGAGATATGGTCAGAGGATATGAAGGGTGACCCAGCCATGATAAACCACACAAATTCAATGAATCTATACATGCTTGGCACTAGTGCATGAGGAACCACACAAATTGTGTCAATCCATGACAGCACAGCAAGTGTGCATGAAGCCAACAGCTGGGGAAGATAGAGTGTATGTCTCATATAATGTCATGATATTTATCTTCCCAGTCTCCACATAAATACTGCATGTCATTGAGTCCATTTCCATTATCCCTGTGTCTCCATAATTATATATATAGAGAGACTTATATAATACATGGCATATTATGATGTAGCAAATCTTGCGACTGTTATAAAGACATATATAATAAATGAAATGCCTTGAGATTGTGGAATCCTAAAAACCAATGCTGTAATAATATGGCACCAAGTATCCTGCAGAGTATACGCTGAGGTTTCAGCTGCTCTCAAAGTTTCCCTCAGACCTGTTCTGAGGTCTTAGCAGATTCAATATTTCACTATTCCAATGGTCAAATCTTGTAGCATCCTGAATATACCTCCATAACTGCAGATGCTTTTAGAAGTACCTGAAAATGCTACTGCAGAGTCAGAGAGCATATTACAAAGCTCCACCAGGGGCTCGGAGCATCCGAAGGTACTTAGAGGCACTGCTGAGGCCTACTGGAGGGTCAGAGAGGTTTGTGTCTGGTTTTCCGACCAATTTACATTTTGCTAATGCAGCAATGACATTGCCAACATCACCAGTGTTCAGAATATAGGATAAGTCAATGAAAGTATGATTATGGATGGTGCAATGTTGCTTGGAGGTTAGGAATGGTGTGAGTTACGAGATTTAGGATTTCCTTTGTATGCTATTTGATACTAGATTTCGTCGCTATATCATAATAGTAGTTAATGTAATAGAACTAATTGTTTGCTGAATTCTAATCTCCAATGCATGAAATCATAATTGCGATAATGGATAATCCTCCCGTACCCGTTGAACAACTGCAAGGAACTAAATGATCTTGTATCAACAAATTCAATTTTGTGAACTACTTCTACATAGAAACTATCATTGGTTAAATTAAGCCATGTCAATGTTGAAAAGCAATAACTAAATCTTTTATTCAACATATGGAGTGAGTACTATCATCATCACGAGAACAAATCAAATTTGGTGATATGGGGGTATGCCAAGAGATGATTTGTAATATTGTCCAGGGTAGTGTGAACTGTTCATCAAGTGCTCATTGTCACATTCGCAAAAGTGGGTATACTGGTTGTAATGCTTGAAAACAACATGGTGACAACTCAAAGAACACTCTGAAACATTAAAGTACTGCCATATTTGAGGGAAACCTCGATTTCTTTGTTTTTCAGTTTGTACGTACAATAAACTAAATAAATTTAATGAAGGAAATTTAGTTTTTGCTGATGATAGCTGATGCCAATTGAGAGTTACTTCATATAGAGGTGACAATGGGTGGCGTTATTCTTTATCTTTGCCCCTAGAGAATATAGCAATGTATTTGCACTATATAAACAGACAATTGCAACTGTGACAACACTCGAGGGTGCATAGTGATGATGTGGTCCAGGGAATTATGCCTGGCAGTCATTGGCATGGCGATAGTGCTGGCTTCCAATTGATAAACCTTAATCAATCGCCATATGACAGCCTCATTGTGTGATCGTTCATAACCCCAGAACCATAACCAATCCCAAAGATGTAACACATGCCATTTATGGTCTAGTGTTACCAACAGTTGCAGTTTTGGATCCTGCCGGTTTGAAAGGTCTCCATGGCAGCAGCCTTACCCCATTAAAAGTCGACAATTTTTTATGTGAACCATCACTCTAAAGCCACAAATATTAATCAGAGAGTTTAGTGTTTGGTATGTAAAATATGCAGCTCAGCACGGCCCATCTTTTGACAGTCTCCGATTTTCGATATCGTTAAATCTCAGCGAGCGGTAGCCCAAAAACCTTGTTCTTCGACCAAAAATGACAATAATTTCAAAGCAGCTTGCTGAGTTTTGAAGGTATCAAAATCGGAGACCACCAAATGATGCGCCGTCTGAAGCTGCATAATTCATATACCAAACACTAAATTATCAGATGAATATTGAATGACTTAATTGCGGGAACCGTTTGGCACAAACCCATAATGAACCAGCTGGGTCCGGGATGTCTTGGAATGGCTGTAGTAGAAATGGTCCAAAAACAGAACTGTTGCTAACACTACATTCACCAGTCCTTCACATATACAATGCCAAAAGTGAAATTGCAAAGCAATATTTTTATGTTGAAGCTAGAAGAGCAGTTCAATTCTGCACTGAAAGGTCTAGAGGATTTTTCCTTTACCTCTTTTCAAAAGGCAACTGTAGTATATCACATTCCAAAATCCAGTCTTGTACACTACTGAAATGGCTGTTGCAACTGACAGGAAGCATACCACAGTAAATAAATCTTTACCCCTGCTGTAAAGAAAGCAATTGATAAATGGATTCTAAAGTTGAATAATATGGATTTGCGCTACAAGTGGATCATTTAATGGTAATGCATATAGCAAAGTTAGGGAAGAAGTGACAAGTATAAGAACAATACTCTGTACAAGGGTAGAATCCTCTACAACAAAATTGTTAGGGGGGTACTTCCAACCTAAGTATAGGTACTTTTGGGTACGGCCCTAGATCCTATCTTAAAAGTGTATCTCTGACTTGATTTGGAGAATGCTGGGTTAAATGATTTAACCTTCGCTTCTCTTTCTTAGATAGCTGTTGAGGTTTCTTATTCTTCTGAATCTTAAATTGCTTCTTAGTTGATGCTAAAGGATTAATCCTTCCTAACCGAAGGTTATTTCTAGCTTGAGCGGAATTCCCGACAAATTGCTCGGCACTATCTAATACTTTATCGAGTCTCTGATCTTCGGCAAGATCCCATGGCGTAGAGGATATTGCTCTAATATTCTGAATGTTTTGAATCCTATCTGAATGGACAAAACTCGTATTCGATTCTTCAGGTGTAGTTTTACTAAGCTCAGAAGATTCTGTAATTTCCTTATTAGCTACCTCAGATCGTATCCTCAAGTAATCGATATAAGTAACCAGTCCGGATTGAAGTCCGATGACGGATACTAGCCACCAAACGCATTGAGCAACAAAGATGTACTGATTGTTTCTTGCGTAGGCTATCATCTTTTCGAGAGTGTATACGATAACATCGTTGTCGTTCTCAAAAGTAATAGTCATTCGTACTAGTAAGTATATTTCCAGAAGGATACTTATCAAAGGTGCGGGGCTGCCACTACAAAAAGCTAATAGATTTTATGTATAATAATAGGTATAGATATAGGTATCATAAAAACTTAATAATATTTCAGATCGTTCTTCGCTGGTAGGTATCCCTGACTGTCTTGCTGCTAGAGCTTGTTCTTTTCATTGCCGGAACAATGTGACCCCTTTTATAGAAAGTTCATCGGGATGTTATGCATGTACACCCATTTTTCCTTTCCATGATTTTGATAGCAACGTGCTTCTGCGTCGTACATTCTAAATGAATACGCCTAGTAGAGATTGCCACGAATCCCTCAGGTTATCGTGTTTATGTCGGTGCGGTATTAAAGCGTTACGCTCCTGATGAGACTCAGGCCACACCCGTATAATATCATATATCCGATCATAACTTTAACTTGGACATCTCGTACTCGTATAGTTCGGTAGTCGGGAACAACATCCGAACATAGTCGGTGTGTCTTCGAGCAAATCATACTGTAGCATAATTGCATTATAGGTTTACGTGGCGACCCACCACTACTATGCCAACATAGATTAAATGACACACGCATCTCGTATTATAGACCGAGTGCTCTTGCTGTTGCCTTTCCGTCACAAACCAATGTGCGGGGATGCTTTGACCTCATATCAACAGTCATGCCATAATCTTTCAATCACGTCAACGCTTAGGCCGGAACTGTTTCCTTTGACCAGGGAGTGTTCAGTAACCAACCTTGCATAAGAGATTGGGCTTAAGATCCTGCTTAATAGCGCAATGACTAACGATTGCCGTATCTGCGGTACGAACTCCTTTGTTCTACCCGAATCAGACATAATCACTCTATCAAATTGAATGAATCTGGTTAGAAACCACACGCTCGGCAGGGTTGTACCCCTTTCGATCTGGCAATGTTGCTGCCTCATCAAATCAGCTGCCACAGCATTGCTTTCAATGAATCTGCTAAGCCGAAGCTTATCTAATCAAGACGTACCCCACTCATACCCCGCTAAAGGTACTCGTGACTGGTAATAGTTTTGATGATGCCTAGGCAGATGTTTTGATGTATGCAAGCATGTAAAGCCAGTCGTATACCCAATAGCTATATCAAGTACCATAGACACTGTTAAGGGAGAACCCCTAACAAAAATATTATCAGAATGAATTGAATTACTCAGTTATTACATTAATATCCTATTCTTGGTATAATATTTGCAAGTTATATAGATGACCAATACGCTTATGCAAATAATCCTCCTATTATTAATAAATACTTTGAAACACTTAGCAAAGTATTTCAGCTGTACAAGTAAATACTCTAAGTGATAACCAAAATTAATGAAAAGGAATTTGTAACAGTTATTTCTCCACGAACTTGAGTAGTTACCTGTCAAAGCAAGTTGAATCCAAGAGGCAAGCAAGATGGAAACAACTACTTTATTACTAATTTTGAATCTGATGTAGCTGATGGTTTTGTGTTTTGACGATACTTGATTGGAAAAGGCAGTCAATATATATTTAATTAGTATAAGTCAAAAGAAGAGAAGGACAAAAATACATACTAGGCGGTAATATCTAAGGGCTGGACTGGGACAAAAACTGGATATGACAGGTTGATAATGGTATATGATTCAATTTCCAAGGAGCAATATCCATGGGAATCATAAATATTGACATTGGATAGCCATATCTCACATGTCAACTTCAAGTTGCTCTCTTACTGTGAGTGCAATAATATTGTTGTATTTTGTCTTCCACCATATTCTACACATCTATTGCAATCTCTTGATGTTAGACTCTTTTCACATATTTAAATTCACTATCAGAAAGCAGTTGAGAACAACTATCTAACTACCACAGTTGGAATAAATTGTGACCTCTTTTTTTCTCTTTATAAGTAGGTCAGGACTCTTGCTTATTCTCCAAAAAAATATTATCAAAGCAATTGAAAAAACTGGAATCTGTCCTTTCAATCCATAACCAGTTCTTGGCAAACTCAAAAATCCTACTGCTTTCAGTCTTTCACCAGAACAGCTGAAATTGCTACAAGAGAGTGCATTTCCACTGGAACATATTCTATATATCAAGTGTAAACTTTGATTGCAAACTATCCAAACTGTCATATTTGTTAAAAGTACATCAGGAGATGATATCTGTACATAGATCTTGCACTTTTCTCACACAGCAGAATATATGAGTATATCAGTAGATATTGTGAATGCTCAAGCTCAAAAGATTTGTGAAGCAGTAAAGAGTATTCCACTCTTGCAGAAAGATATACAATAGCATGGAAAGGGTAATCCAGTGGCAATTATAACAGGACAGAAAATCCTATAAAGAATTAATCAGCAAGAGGAAAAACAAAGCAAAAGAGCATCCAAGAAGCAGACAAGTACTATCAAATATCCTATCAGTATTTCTACTACACTTGAGAAACAAAAAGTCTGCTTCAAACCAACTCCAACTATACTACAGCAATTACAAATCCACTCTATTTCTCTCAACACGTACCTGAAGATTTCAGATGACAACCTCTTCTGCTCTGTATTATCTATCACATCTTCAGAATGGAGATATCATTCTCATGTTACCACTGTCCACCCTCACCCTACAGCAGTTCTTAGTACTTCGCAAAATTTGAATAATCATCTTCCAGATTGCTCTCTTGAAACGATACTATGCACATGCAGATAAGTAGTCAGTAACATCTTCTTCAGGGTTTCTACAACTCCAAACTAACCTATTCACAGTGATTTTACACCCAGTGCATGGGACATTTTCAATTGGACATGCTGTGATCTTTGTAAATTTATTGGTAGGAGGTGGTACTCGGAAATTTAATGTCGCGATATGCGCACAGACAGTGTCTCGCTTCTAGTGGATGTCTCGCTTCCCGGTGATTTACGTTAGAGGCTCGCCCTAAAGTAGAGTAGAGTATTTGTAGTCGATCAGACTAGGGTTGGTGGCGAAGCCAAGCCAGACCGTCATAGCGCCAGGAGAACCGAACTTCTGCAACCACTCTTTCCAAATGCTCGTTTCATCGTGTTCATCACCAATCTCATCATGGACGACTGGGGTTCTCCCTGGGCAGACGATACCAATGATGCAGGCGACAACACCAAGGATGTCAGCCAGGTGCAGATTGTGTTTGCCAACATTAGCGACGACAAAAGCGACGATGGGGGCGACTTCCGATCAGCTAGAAGCAACACTTTGAAGGATGTCCCCAAATCTACATTGTTACAGGATGATCCGTGGGCAGGCCTCGGAGGCCCTTCGGCTTGGGCTGATTCCCCTACGATTGATGAAGACCATGAATTTTCGATTTGGACGAACGACAAGACTATAGGTGTTGATGAGACCATTACGGCACAGAGTAAGGAGTTATGGACCGGTGCAAATACACAAGGTCTCTCACCAGCGATGTGGGGTGCTGGATCGGATTGGGGAAATGTTAGCAGTGTTCAAGATAACGACGTAACAAACCCACAGCCAGAACCGGAACCGCTCTCGTTGTCACAGGCCCAAGACAGTAATGACGCTAGTACTCATGCTAAGGGGGATGCTATAACTGTGGACGGTATGGGGATTTCACGGCCGACATGTCTTCAGTTAGTATCCAAGTCGTTAGAGGTTAGTGCTGTGACGGATGGCGGATCTCTCGGTGTGAAGGATGGAGGAGTGGATGACGCTGTTGTGGAATCTGAGACGAAACCCGGGAATGATACAAAACCAGAGATTCGAGAAGACAAACCCGCACTAGGTGAACCACTGCTTGAGGAGCTAGACAGCTTGCGCAGTGAAACAACACTGCCGAATCCATCAATAGATCCCAGTACCAATGCCAAAGACACATTATCGAGTTCACACAGCCTGACACCGGATGAAAGCTCTATCCAAAACGGAGAGAAAAACCAGTTAGATACCAACGATAATGACGACTTCGGAGATTTTGCAGAAGAGGCGGATTTCGACGATTTTGTGGATCAGATCCCGCCAGCCCCACCAGCCCCACCAACTCCTCCAACCACACCAGCGGCTGTCCCAGCCTTCGACGTGGATACTTCACTTGTCCGGAAGCTGTATCTAATACCTACGATTGCTCCCAATCTCCCACCTCTGGAAGAAGAAATTATAAACACAGTCGGAGCGTGAGTTTTCTAAACTATGCATTGGCTTTGTTGGAATTTCGCCTAACAGTCGATTCAATCTAGTCGAAAAGCCTGGTACCGGCTGACACAAGGCGGAACATTACGGAAAACTAATGCAGCAGATGACGATGCATATGTCAGAGTTACTTGGGTTGGGTCGAAGGTTCAGGGAGAAGTCCATAGGATTGTGGCCAAGTGGGCCAGTGAAACCAGATCTTTGGGGATTGGTGGAAAGGGTTCTCAAAATCTGGGGGCGATGTTCGGGTGGGGGGCAACACCGGAAACCCGTCCTGAGCCTGAAAAGAAACGACTGTCTCTCGGAATTGATAAGAGTAATCTGCCCCCATTGCAGAGTCACTCTCGTCATGTAAGCGAGACGGGACCTTGGACTTCTACTTCAAATGCAGCTGCTATATCATCCGCAAATAGTCTTCCTGATTCGTCGTCCCCTCGTACACCCACCTTCGGATGGGCAAGCTTGAGCAATCAGGCCTCGCCGTCAAGGACGAGTTCTAGCAACCAGGCCTCGCCGTCGAGAAAGAATTCCAGCAACCAAGCATCGCCAGTGCTGGAGAAGACAAGTGTCAATACTACAGTCTTGCACTCGACACATTCCCCCGTATATACACCGCGAAGGCTCTCTTTAGCACAGAAATCGGTGCAAAGCTCGCCTGCGGCATCATCGCCTATGTCTTCTAGTATCTCTATTAAGTCGAGTAGCAATAAATCGCCAAAATTGGCACGGAACAGTCTTAAATCACTCGATGAACTTTCAAAAGAAACGAAACCACTGCAGCAAAGCTCAGCGGGCTTTGATTGGGACGCCTTTGAAAACCTGCGTAAACAGCCTATGTCAAACCCGAACCCCAATACAACTCAAGCATCAGACGAATGGGGAACATTTGAAAAACTCGTGTCTGCTGGTAGTACTAGCCCCACCAATGTTAAAGAGCCCGTTAAAACATCGAGTGCCATCCAGAACCAGGTCGACGATGGGTGGGCGGCATTGGAGTCATTCACCCCAACTCAATCGTCACCGCGAGTTACGATGCAACAGTCCCTCACATCAAACCACCGCAGTGTAAAGGGCTCCAAACCCGACGGGACACCGAAACCACCGGATGCTTCAAAGCCTAGTTTTAAGTCTCCAGCAGCGGAAGTACTAGCATCTCCAACGCGGCTATCCAAACCAGCTGCCTTTTCGATATCCAGCTTCAATGGACCGATACAAATCGATGCAGTCGATGATGACAAAGAATGGGGCCAAATACAGTCGCCAACCAAATCCCCTGCAACTTCTGCACCAGTTTTCGGTTCAATAGAGCATTCAATGCCAGCCGGAATTAGCGGATACCCTACACCAGATCCATTCGCAGGACTTAATGGATTTAGTTCGTTTTCAACTACATTGGCCTCCGGGGCTAGAGCAACGACCGTGTCTGGAAAGAGCATTGTCAAGAAAGATGTGCTCGATTTCAGCAATCCAATTTCGGCAGCATCTTCCGGAACGCAAAATCAAGCTGTTCAAAGTGGTATTGATAACTGGGATCTTTCCTTTTTTGAACGCCCGAATCCCGCTTCCAACGAACATCTTTCGGGGCAACCAGTTACGAATGATCTGTGGGATACTCCTGTGGTTTTAGGACCGCAGCAAGGGAAGGTTGACTTGGAAGAGGATAAGACTATCCAGAGAATCTTAAATGGGTTACCGGATCTTTCGTATATGCTGGTGTGACATTTGCGGGGAGTGTTCCTCCTCATTTGCTGTTTATTCGAGATATCCTCGTGCGCATTTCAAGCAGCTCAAGTCGTTGGCGTGCGCGGACGGGTCAAAGAGATTGATGGACATTAGAAATTTGGTGATATGCATATGTAAATATCTAAATGTCGGTGGAAATATTTGCATCGGATGGAGTTTGCTTTTCTGTGGGAATATTTCTTGGGCTAAATAGCCATTGCATGTATATCTTGGTGTTATTTGTATCAGAAATGATTCTTCTCGGACTGACTGGAAGAATGATGTCTTGTGTTTGGTTGGACCCGGCTGAAGCCAAGAAGCCAAGCCCCTGTACTATCCTTCCATCTACATACTCTAAAGTACAACCCAGCACACATGCTATCGGAACTTCGAGCAACTCTGGAAGCCTCTGTGAAGTTTGTTGACTGACGTGATAGATGGTTGTCCTTGGTTCAGCTTGTCTATGGAATGTTGTCTTTCTTTTATCGGCGATTACAGCATTTCAACTCGGCGCGGGAGAACAGTACTGAGATATCGTACTGCCTTCAGAACCAGCAACTACTACCCGAGGGCGATAGCTTCTCACTTCAACGGGACTTCATTTGAAAAGAGATACAATATTCTATCTTCCGATTTCTATCCGATCATTTTTTTAGATGACGGCGTCGTGGACAACGACAGTACGAATGGGGTCAATACAGTCAAAAGCAGCGCGTGGAAAGCACCCCCTCACCGCTGAACACTATATCGACAGACTATATCTTTGTACTTCTGAAGAAGTGCTGCGCGTCTTTTTGGACTGATGGAACAAAGTGGTCATGGCACTGCTCTTTCGACGCGACGTTAAAGTGACCATTGTGCCTTTGCGACCCCGGCAGTAGATTCATGATGGCGCGCCCTTGATGGTTCCAGAAATAACGCCATGCCAGGTGCTTCAAACAGTCATATGGCAGCCTTGGTTGGCAACGACTCGATCACATGAATACTGCCGGCTCAGGAGAATTGAACTATGGCTATGTGACTTCTGCATAGGAGAAGGGTCGTTGATGGGGGTTTGTTACATTTGTTTTTTGCTTCATTATCCGCTTGATACGTTCGTTCGTTGTCATGCCCGTTTGTCTTCTCATGAAGCGTTTCTGGTGGGATCCATTTCTTTAAAGTCTTTTGAGACCTGGGGGTTGTATGCCGAATTAGATGCAGGCAATGGGGAAGTGTTAAGAACGGAGGAGGAGGAGGAGGAGGAGGGCAGGATATCATGGATGAATCTCAGAGAGGGTTGGTGCTGGTGCTTGCTACTGCTTGCATAGCACGATAGGCACCGCCACGTATTGTGGGAGGAGGTGGTTCGCAACTGCACCTGCAACCTGCCCTTCGCAACCGCAAGCGAAAAAATCGGCGGCGGTCATAATCTCTCAGTGGAAGAGAGACAGACTACGGAGGAGCTGAGAACGGATCCCGTCAATCCCTCAACTACCGTGGGTGCACTGTTGGAGCCAGGGCCGCCAAGCCAAGAACTTCGCAAAGCGCGAAACAACGAGCCACAGCTTACACTAACCTGACCGACACAGTTCCGCGTTGATATTTAACATAACCTTCGTCTGCCTTGACAGTTTCTGATCAAAACCACCACACTCGCTTTGGGTCTCCTCACCGGTCCACGAGCACTATCCCGGTGCGGTGGATTTGATGTGTGTCGCGATTTGTTGAGTAGGTGCTAGACTATGAGAAGTGTATCCAGAACGCTGACGTGAATACCTCTAACCCAGATATCCATCCCACCGCGATACACTCCAACAGTCATGTCCTCCAAGGCCCCTAGGCATCGTGATGCCCGCAGTCCTGGGCCATATGATTATGACAATGCAGATCGAGGGAGAGGCCGACGCCCACGTTCAGCATCTAGGGAGAGCAAAGTCTCGTCGCCTCCGCCCTATACGAGAAAGCATCTTCGAGATGTTGATGGGGAGCGAGATAGGAGCCGTGAGAGACGGAATAAGGATGACATGCCACCACCTCCTCCCCCACTAGCATCATCATCGACCAGACGGCGCTCTCGAGGAAGAAGTAGAAGTATTGAGGGACGACCCTCGGCTCGAATGGAAGACCACTCACCACACCGCTCAAAGCGACATCGCCATTCGCCATCCCCACGCCATGGCTCTCATCGACACAAGAAGCGTCACGCATCTGTATCCCCAATAGATAAACGACGACGAAGTCGATCTCCGGGACACTCGTCCGGCAAGCACAGGAGACCTAAACGGCCACGGACAAAATCTCGAAGTCCATCTACTATCAAGCACGGAACACGTGATCTTTCTCGTTCACCAGCGCCTCGCTCACCCAGAAAACACAAGTCGTCGGCCCGGTCATCCCATCACCACAGGGAACGATCAATATCACGCTCACCACCCCGTCGACATGCCTCCCCGCCTCCACCTCTTCCACCACCACCACCCCCCCCTCCGCCAACTTATCGCGGTCGGTCGCCGTCTTTAAGACGTGGTCTGTCTCCTGCGCCCCCTCCTGTTCGTTCTCGTGGATATTCTCCTGATAGAGCGCTGCGGAGGCCATTGTCTCCCGCTCCAACCAAGTCTCGATATGCCAGCCCTCCTCGGAAAGTGTCATCGCCCCGAAGAGACGTGTTGAAGATGGGCGAGGCTGATTATCCTCCTCGACGCCGACACTCGCGGAGCCGTTCGCCGCCTCCGTATCGTGACAGGTCTGATCGACCGCCACCTAAACGTGCCCGCTCTCCCCTTACTGCTCACCCATATTCGCCACCACTTAAACCATACTCACCTCCTCCAATGCGCACCCGGTCTCCACCACGTTCTTCACGCCGTGGTGCTATCGAATTGTTCCCCGATAGACGATCTCCACCTCCACCTCCATCCAGGAATCGCCCTCTTTCATTAGCGGAACGAATAACGGATCGAAGGGATAGGACCCGACGTGATCAGGACGACTACAACCAACCGCCTGGTGTACGACCACGGGGCCTTTCGCCAGAATCTACTCTTATTCGTCGAACTCCCCCGCTCTCGGACCGCCAAGTACCTCCGAGGTCCCCAAAACATGATGTTACCGAAAGACCCCCTAGTCGGCGAAGTGAAAACCACAAGTCACCGGCCTTCTCAGTTAAAGGCGATTTGGGTAATCAACAGCAATCCGAAGCCCTGCAGAACGGACCTTATGTGAATCCAGATCGTCAGCGGAAGATTGCTAAGGACGGTGATCGTGCTGAGCGTGGCTCCGGAAGAGGGCGGGGCCGTGGCCGTGGTCGAGGTCGTGGTTTAGATCATCACCGTAACCAACCTTTGTAAGTACCCTATATAGCTTCGATGATTGGAGATATATTAATATTCTCAGACACCCCGAATTATTTACACCCCGTGGTCGTGGTTCGTCTAAAGGCCGAGGGGGTGCCTCACATCTACAGCCAAGTCACGAATCATCTACGGTGTCCAGTCAGGACCCCACTGCGTCCGAGCAGAGCCCTGACAGGCAGTCTAATGATCGTCGAGGATCTCGTGGTGGTTCGAGGGGCCGTGGACGTGGACGCATTGATCCACATCAAATGTCACCAGAACCTACCGATCAGAGACCAGAAGAGGATCGACAAAGTGACAATGGCGAGCGTCCAATACCTACTGGCCCTGCTGCCGATGAGAAACCACCCCGGGACGCAGAAATGCCACCCCCATCTAGACCTGCTTCGCAAGGAGACCAGCTAGCCCAATCTCTCTCTACTAGTGGTCCTTTCAAGAAAGTAGTCGGGACTCAGAATCCACCTCGGGCTCCTGCGGCAGATTCGAAGGCGACACCTTTTCGATTCACCATGGCATTACCTCCGAAGCAACCTAAAGCTGCAAAACCGGTGCCCAAAGCTCTAGATGCTCACATGAAGCCTGCACCCAAATTTGCAACTGGTAGTAACAGCGCACCCTTGGGAAGGACTATCGATTTGTCCACGAGACTGTCACGAGTTCATCAACCCGAACCTAGGAAGTCGGCTAGAGATTCACGCCGAGATAGAGACAGAGAAAGAGATAGACAGAGAGAAAGAGATATGCACCGACGGTCTCCAGTACGGTCTCCAGCCCCTCCTCCTCTAGCTCATCCAGCCCCGCCTCCTCCTCCTGGACCAGAGATTATTGTGAAGGATATGCCAATCTACCACAGGGTCAGCATGGTCGGTGAGGGAACTTATGGTAAAGTCTACAAAGCTTCTAATAATCTTACAAAAGAATTGGTGGCGCTGAAGAGAATCCGAATGGAGAATGAAAAGGATGGATTTCCTATCACTGCTGTGCGAGAGATGAGGCTGCTACAAGCGCTCAAGCACGAGAATATCGTCTCGTTGCTGGAAATGATGGTGGAGAAAAGTAAGTGTTGTCTCGTTGTAACATTGAATATTTACATGGCTGACAATAATTAGGCGACTTTTATATGGTATTTGACTACATGGACCACGACTTGACTGGAATTCTCAACCATCCTACTTTCAGACTCGAGCCAGCACATATCAAGCATTTGGCACATCAGTTCTTCGATGCTTTGCATTATTTGCATCATCGTGGTGTTCTTCATCGAGATATTAAAGGCTCCAACATCTTGCTAAACAATGACGGTAATTTGAAAATTGCAGACTTTGGCTTAGCTCGTTTCTATACCAAAAACAGCAAAAAGGAATTAGATTACACTAACAGGATTATCACTCTTTGGTACCGCCCGCCGGAGATCCTCCTCGGTGCTACTGCATATGGACCGGCCGTTGATATGTGGAGTGCGGCATGCGTTTTCATTGAGCTCTTCACTCGTGTACCTGCATTTGTTGGAAGGACGGAGATTGACCAACTTGATGTCATCTATGACGTTTTGGGTAAGCCTACCGAGAAGGTTTGGCCAGCACTCAAGCAGATGCCATGGTACTCTCTCTTGAGGACGTCCGGTCTGAACAGGAGAAATAGATTCCGGGCGAAGTACGAGAAGTATGTACCTTCCTTATTATGTCCAATCGAGTTGGCATTGACGACTAGACTTAGGCAAATCCCGCCATCTGCTCTGGACTTGATCACCAAACTGTTACAATACGACCCGGACAAGAGGCCTACAGCAGAGGATTGCTTGACGCATGAGTACTTCTCTGAGGATCCGCCTTCAGCACCGCCTATTGGGTGAGTTCGTCATAAGCATATATCCCAACTAATGGTACGCTAACTTAACTCAGTTTGCGAGATCTTAAAGGCGATTGGCATGAGTACGAATCGAAGATGGAACGCCGTAAAGAGCGTGACAGCCAGAAGAAGCGGCACGATGTAGAACGGAAGAAAGCGAAAGAAGCGAAAGAAGCAGAACGGAAACGCTCAGCACAACAAGATTATAATTCCGCACGGCAGATCAATCCAACAAGCAGCGACGGCAATTCGAAACGCAAGTGTGAAGGTGAGACGGCGGAAGCAGCATCGGACCCAAAACGGAGCAGAAGTGAATTGGGAGAATAGACTCCAGAAGAGCTTTCTTTTTTCCTTGTCACGTATCAAAGTCCTTACTATATATTATTTAAATCTTGACTTTTTTTGCTATGGTGCTTTGTATCATTGTGCTACTATTTCGAAGGGAAAGCTTTGCGGCATTCGGCGTTGCGTTGCCTTTTGTTTTTCTTCCCTTTTTTTTCTTTGTTCTGGGTACATTTGGCGATACAGAACTTGGATGTTTGATGCCTTGCCTTTCCCTGTACTGTACATTGTTGATGAGTATTATGGGTTGTCTTCGGATGAGGTGCAGTCGACTGATTCTCGACCCGTACAACGATAAACCATTTTGTCCCATACTCCGCTATACAGCTATGTTGAAACTTCAGTGGGAGTCAACTACTAGATAGCTCAATAATCCTTCGCCAGGAACCTTACGGAATCGCAACACTAACAGTTATTACAGGTGATAGTAGATGCCATCTACAATGGTGCCTACCCCCCTACAAAGAGAAAAGCGGGTTAGTACCTTCATGTACTGTTCTTGTGTTTATTGCCGCCGTTTCTAGCCTAAGTTTCCTGTGTGAATTGACGAGCAAGGCTAAATTCAGATTGGGTGGGTATTGATAGTGTACTGGCCTGCGTACCAGCGCCTTCCACCTGATTTCTCTTCAGGCCAGCCAATAGATGTGGCACCTCTCGTGGTGATTGTTATAATAATAGAAGAAAATAAATCCCTAGTCTCACCAACGCTAGAATTACTTACATGAATCCAATATTCAAAAGCAGAAAAACGCCCTCCTTTTCACTATTAACTCGATGAAGAAGATGGAGGAGGCGGAACTGCCGTCATCCTAGCATCCAGTATAGCCCTGACCATCCCGCCCTTCCCACCCTTCCATACCCGATCCGCCATAACCTCCCCAATCTTCCGCGCCATCTGCTCCCGCATCTCCTCCCTCATCTCATCCCCGCCTTCGGTCTTCAATATCAGTCCCCCCGCTGCAACCACCTCGTCCTCTTCCAGCAGCTTCAGGACGTTAAAGATCGCCTCCACCACCATCTCTGCATCCCGCTTCTTTGGTGTGTCCTCCTCTAGCTCTGGACGGATCACTTTTTCGTATAATTTGAGGTTGGGAAGGATCAGGACGCGCACAGATTCGCGGCCGCCGATGGCCGCAAGACCCACGATTGCGCCGTAGTGCGTTCCCAATGGCTTTGTGGGGTCGAGGAAGTGCTTTAGGCATGCACGGGTTAAGCGTGATAGGAGGGTATGGGAGGCGCCGCCGAAGCGTTTGCAAACTAGCTTGATGAGGGAGGCGGCGTAGTCGCGGAGTTGATAGTGTTGGTAGGTTGATGGGTCGCCGAGCCGCTTTCCGACGAGGCATGTTAGGATTGGGGGGACGATGGAGGATACCTGTGGCACATTTCAGCTGGGGGAGTAAGGGGGGATGGGGGGACAAACATATGGCTCGATAAACAGAGTCTCGTTGTCGAGGAGTGCGTGGGTAAGATCCATCATCTGGTTTAGAACAAACATATCGCGGAGATGCTGTGTGACCTTCTCGGAGACAAACTGTAGGAAGTAAGGCAGGAGTTGATGGAGGCCAGGGTCGTGGCGGAGACTTGACAGTGCTGCAGCACGGAGGGCTTCATTGCCCTCGTCCATGATGGCAGAGCATACGCGCTCGTAGTATAGCTGCAGCTCCTTGGAGAGAATGTGTTTTACTAGCGGCTTCACGGCGACATTCTCGCTGTTCCCCGCAGTCGCCGCAAGTGACGATGTCGCATTCGACCCCTTCGGTGTACCCTCCGATAACCGTGCCGCCTCCGATTGTGTCGGGTTCTGCGGAATTGCAGGTTGAACTCCCTCAATCGCTAGCCAGTGCGCTGTCCCAACCCGTCAGCCCCACTCCCCCCCCTTCCTCCCACTGTAGATGCACATACCGGTAAACGTCACCTCCCGCGGGACCTTGGGTAGCGGGGCATTGATAAGTTTTTCAAAATCGACCTCCTCGTCCTCGACATAGTAAATTGGCTGCGCAGGCCCCACCGACGCCTCGCCAAAGCGTAATGGCCGCAATGAGTCGTATCCATACAACGGCTCGACGTTCAGTACCCGCAGAGCATACGAGATGTCAGTGGTTGTAAGGGTAGTTCGTTTGCTGTGACGCATGAATTTGAGAGCTTCCTGTAGGACTTGGTGGATCCGGTACTCCACGTCCATTGCGAGGTTTTTGGCGACTTCATCACTGAGGTTCGCGATCCCGACCGACTCCGAGACGTCTTTAATTGTGTCGCTGTTCCAGAGCGACATGGTCGGGGTTAGTTAAGGTGTGTACGAGTGGTGACCGAGGGAGTGTGTGAGCAGGTAGTGTTTAGCTGTGAGTGGTGATTGGTAGTGGTGGAGGTTGAGTTTGGGTTGACGTGTTTGACGCGATTAGGGCATCACCGATCGTCACGCGCTTGTTGAACTTAACCCCGCAATAGAGACTGTAGGCCTTGGGCAAATCTGCGAGAATTTACTGCACACAACTGCTGGTGAGGCTACAGTTAATTACGCCGTTAATTGGCTGAATCGGTGAGAATTCTAGAACATAAATTTTTGAATTTGCCCGGGCCTATGTGCGTCTTTATTTAACCAAACCTTGACATCTAAACAGCTGCAGGCAAAACAGATCCTCATCTACCGGTACGACGGACCGCAAGAGCCGTGGCTTTGTTTTGTTTCTAGGGTTATTTTGTTTCATGAAACGAAACAGCTCCAACCTCGGCGTGTACAAAAACTACGGCTCAATTGTCCACAAATGGCATATGGGAAACAACAAACAGTTCCTATGCTTCCGAGACCAGAGCAATACCAAAGTTGACTGCAGGCGTTCGCGGATAATGATGCAGGATATAAATATCACCAGCGGTAGTGGTGATAAACTGTCTTTGATAATGACTCGACCCGGCTACCAAACAACCCACCCCTGTATTCGACGGGATAGGATCGAATCGCATCGAAGTTCCCTTCTTTTCTCCCGTCATTGATCTCCCGGGCCGCTACTTTATTACCGGCAGATACAGGAGCCTATGGAATTTGAGGGAAAAATCCGCCAAAATCGATATTGGGTCTGGCGTGGTCCTTGGCGGCTATAATAGAGGTCAGAGCACCTCGTGAGAAGTCGGCGGGATGGTGCGGATGCAGAGGAGGTCTCCTTCTTCTGCGAGCCACATACCGTACTACATGCCTTCTTTGACTCCTGGGTATTCGCTAGATAATCATTGCGTACTCACTCGCTCTTCCCAACTACGTAGGTGGTGGATATTTAGGGCAGGAGTGAGACACGGTGATCTGGGCGGGTAGACTTTCTTCGGGGACCATCCACTTAGTGAGATCCTGAATAAATGGAGTGTTATATGGTTCATAAAACACTGTACGAAGGTTTCCACTTTGGCAAACCATATGTTCATCGTTTCCTTCTTGTTATTGGTGTGTGCATCTGAACTAGAGTACCCCAGATTCAAAATTCCAAGGTGTCAGAAATAATACCCGCATCCCTATGCGCCTTGTTGTTTGGTTGGCTAGATAGATGAGCTGTCTGATGATTCCCGAATCGGCCGTCTTCCCGAAGAGGCCCAAGCAAAGGCTCGAGGTTGATGCTTATATACCGGCCACTTCCATCAAGCTTTTTGTTACCCCCCATCAAATTTCTGTCTATCTATCTATCTTTTGTTTGGTTCCATAGTCACCCGTATTCGCTACCAAGGAACAACTTTATATCTCACCCACCGTTTTTCGATACACTCCTCTCCCCGCGCTACAAAATGGAATCAGAAAACCCCCCCAACCAGAGCCCTTATTCCCGCAAGAACAGGCCAGCACCATTAATTCTCGGCCTCGACCACCCAGCAGCACCTCCACCATCACCCAAAGAACTTTCTCGCAAAGGCCCACCATCTCTACCCCTCAACCCTCTGCCCACACCCCGTCGGACCGCCGTGTTCCACGATAGTACTAGATGGACCGCGGAGGAAGCCGGGAATTTGGCGCTTGCATGCCAGAGTGGGGTGCCGCTGGTAATACCAATCAATACCCACATGGGGTTTGTAGATGGAATATCAAGGCTGACGTGGATACAGGGATGGGATGAGATTGCGCAGCTGTTCCCAGGGAAGTCACCGATGAGTTGTAGGGAGAAATTTCTCGAGATTGAGCAATTGGAGGCGGAGAAAGATAGGTGCGTATATGAACTCATAACGATGCCGGGCGGGATCATGGATGTCATTTGGGCGGTGGATAGTAACTGACATGCATTGTGTCCACAGTTCCCTGGCCCCGTTTGATGGGGACCTGGAATCGCTGCCAGCCCTGTCGCGTGGCCCTTCCCTAGTTTCATCACCGATGGTCGAGAAACAACCACAGGAATTGCGGTATTGGATTGCACCGGAACATTGTAAATCTCCTAAGCAGAAGGAGGAGGATATTAGTGCTTGGTTTCGCGGGATAGATGTGATGGATATTGAGCAGGATAGTCAGTCATATCCACTTGCTTGAGGTGCTGGGGTTTTTTTAGGCGTTTGAGTAATATAGACGGCTCTATGCAAGGTGTTATGGAGAATTGAGCTGCACTTGGGTTTTTCGTAACTGTTTTTTTGTCAAGAGTTCTATAGCCCTACCTGAAGTCATCTAATTTAATGTCAGTAAAGATGCAACAGTATCTTAATGACAACCTCCACGTGGCTGCGGCTCGTAAACAAGCTCTTCGTATATACTCTCGGAAGCTAGTACCTCCTCCACCGTGCTTCGGGAGCTCCCTGGTTGCGGTCCAATTCTCTTCTCTCCTTCCTCCAGTCAGTTTCTTGGGTATTATTTGGGTTGGATGACATCCGCTTCCTTCTTTACGGCCGTGGCCCGCAAATGTTAACGCCGATGGAGTCAGGCATTAGACGGGGAAGCGGAGGCTTGGCAGAAGGTGTAGATTGTTGACGACATCGAGCGGAGTCGGAGGTGGAGTTGACGGTGAAGTCAATGGTGGCTTTTATTTTGCTACAAGAAACTTTTTCGTGTGTCATTTTGCTTTCTCGCACTGTCAGGGTGCTCTAGATGTCCTCTGAGATCGCTTTCGCCCGGAAAGTCCGTGGCAGCCTCGGGACATTATGACGTTACTGCGAGAAATGTTGCACCCTAAATGTAGTTCTTCAGAAGTGTGCGGGGCGTTAGATGAGATGAATTAGTAATCCATAAAATTCCTCTACCACCGGAGGTTGAGTAGCAGCGGACATCCACTACTGCGGCAGGATACAATCTAAGTACTTAAGGGCCATCAAATACGTAGTCTATCGTCTCAATGAATGCGGAGGTGCTTCCTTCATAGTCTCAATACCACCATCCTCAGAAGTCCACCTCCACTACCGCACTTCAGAATGAGCTACAATGCAACTTACCATGCTGCCACAGGCGCAACTTTCGATTTCACAAGCGCAAAAATGAGCAAGAAGTTCGGGCCCGAGGTTACTAACTACTTTTCCGGTTTGCCTCCCTCTCCCGTCTCCACACGTACCTAGCTCACTGAATGCTCAGGCTCACCCATCAACCGCGTCTCCTTCCTCCGCGCAAACACCTCCTTCCTTTCCACCGCCTTACCTGCCGCAAGATTCCTTGTCCTCAACTCCTCGCTCGACCCCCTCTCTTCAGACCCAGAGCACCTCGTATTCGTATCCTACGATACTGTCAAGCCTTTGATCGGGACTCCATATACCTTTTCAGAAGACGAGTACATCGCCGCCTACTCGTCCTCAGATGCTATCCCGCCAACCCTCCTCTTCCTCGGTCTTGACGAGCGAGATGTCGATTCCGCCTTCGAATTCGGCGCGTATAAGGGCCGTCCATACTTCGCAGTAGGCGTCAACGACTGGGATCCAAAGGTGGCCGGTACGGAATGGAGGAAGACGCGACTGGACTTGAAGTTGGTGCGGGACCATGCGTCGATGTTGGCGCATGCCAGGAGTATCCTCGATTGGAACAACAGGAACCAATTCTGTTCTGCGTGCGGGGGAAGAACGATCTCAGTGCATGCGGGGACAAAGCGCGTATGCCCACCACACGACAAGGCGCTCGGCGAAAATACCGAGCGTCCGGCTTGTATCAGTAGGAAGGGTGTTCACAACATTGCCGTCCGTCTCCTCTCCCCCCCCCCTCCTCCCGCCAAAACCTAACAATCCCAAGTTCCCTCGCACGGACCCAACAGTAATAATGGCGATCGTGAACCACGCCGGCGACAAAGTCCTCCTCGGCCGCCAACGTCGATGGCCAGATCACTTCTTCTCTTGCCTAGCCGGGTTCTGCGAACCGGCAGAATCAGTGGAGGAAGCAGTCCGTCGCGAAGCCTGGGAAGAGTCTGGGGTTCGTGTTGGCCGGGTGGTGGTGCATTCCTCGCAGCCGTGGCCGTATCCTGCGTCACTGATGCTGGGTTGTATTGGGGAAGCTCTCCCCGACGGTGAGGATATAAATCTTGGTCATGACCCTGAACTGCATCAGGCGGATTGGTACCCTATCTCTTTCGTCCGCGAGATGCTTTCGAAACCGGCGGCGGGATTGGAAGAAGGCCCGCCGGAGGGATTTCAGGAGGTGAGTTTTATGATGACCCTGAGAGAGTGGGACTGATGGTACATAGGGTGATATACGGTTGCCACCGGCAACGGCGATCGCGCATCAGCTGCTATTGGCTGTATCGAATAATTATCATGGTGGGATTAAGATCTAGGTCTGGTCGTCTTTCTGTTGTAGAGTGGGTGGGTGAGATTATCATAGAGTAGATTTAGATAGGTTATAGAAGTGCAGTTGTTGAACTGGATACCTGCAAAACAATCACCAGAGAGTTTACTAAATCTAGGGGAGATGTATGGGATTCATCCATTATTGGGTTTGATGATATTAATCACAGCGATCACTCGAGTGCTCCCGCAAACAGATATCCTGCAATTCTCGTTATCGATGCATCTTATATTTCTGACTAGATAGATGTGTGCCTCTCCAAATGCGATAAAATCCCAGCCATGATATCAATGAACAATAACTAGCTCAATATATGAATAAAACAAAAACAATCAAAAATAAACGCCTCTTTCCATGCCAAATCCACCAAAATATAGAAATAAATGCAGCCTCGACGAATGCCGCCAACCCTCCGTTCTACCCCCACTCCCTCGGTTTTCCGGATCCTCCAACCCTCAACTCCAACTCCGAACTTCAGACCCCCAGTTCCCCCGATCCCCAGATTACCGATCCCCAGACCCCGACCCCATTACTGATCCCCGCAACCCTATGCTGCTATAAAAGAAACCTCATCCACAACGCCGCCCAGATCCACAATTGTCAGTTACCGCCTCTCATATGTTCCCAAATAATGTGTCCAATGCTATAACCTCCACTCTTGCTATTGCCACCCGAACCACTTGAAGATTCCAAGAACTTGTCCTGATTGTCAATAGGTGTATAATTGACACACTTAGTCGCCTTTCCATCCCCATCCCATGCCACAGCTCTAGTCTTCTTCCACACCTCGGTGATATCGGTCAACATTGGTTCGTTCATGAAGAAGCGATTGCAGGCGGGGGTGTAGACGAATTGTAATGGCAGATTGTTGCCATCGCGGAACTTATTCTCCGTGTTGACTTTTGCTTCCTTGGTTCTCACCGGAAGCGGCTTGAGAAGCCAAGTATCTGGTTCCCCGGCGGCAGCAATGACGGTTTTGTCATTGGCTACGGTTTTGAGGGAAGCCTGGACGGCGTCGTAGGTTAGAACCTTTCCGCCTTTTGTTCCGCCTACGGGCTGCATGGGACTGGACTTGACGGCTCTTCCGCCGTATGCGAAGGCACGGACGTTTTGTGCACGGAGGGATTCGACGAGGGAGTGGCAGGCTGATGCGCAGAGGGAGTTGCTGATTACAACTATATTTTCGGGGGCGAAGGGTTGCTCGCCGCTGGAGGTAACGGTGATGTCGTAGTTGTCTTTTCCGAATTGTACGTAGTCTTGCTTCCACATCTTGGAGTAGTATCCGCCGTCCTTCTGGACGGGTCCGAGGAGATCTGCCATGTCTTTGAAGTCTTTCATGTTGGTGTCTCGGTACATTTCGTACTCGGAGCCGTTGTTGATGGAGTGCATGTACGCCCATGTGATGGGGGACCAGTGCATGTTGAGATTCAGGAACTCTTCGTCTTTTGGGAATAATTGTTTGAGAATCTCAAAAGGGAGGATTGCCTTGCCGCCTCGGTTGCCGGAGACGTCAATGATGAGACGCTTGTATCCTGACTTCTTCCAGGACGCAACTTGCTCTTTCACGAACGATACCATTGCTTGAACGAACGCGGTAGGTTCCAACGCTTGCTCATCGAATGATCGGATGTTGAGAACGATGGTTTCCTTGTCGCCCGGCACGGAATAGGTTGCCATAGCATACTCCTTTGAATAAGCCAAGGCCGTTGGATATCCGTTAGGAAGGTATTTATCGTCGGCAGCATCCCTCACCATGACCCCTTCTATCAAGTTCTTCCGCTCCACTTCAACCTCTCTCTTCTTAGCACTCCCACTACTTAGTTCCTCGTCACTCAAAAAGCACAGCTCTGCCAGAGACTTAGTATCTTTGAACAGCAGCTCTCCATTCTTGTATATATCCGTGGTCAACTGCAGTGTAAACTCCACAAGCGTATCCGTTCCATTCTCCCACGTTATCCGTATATCTTCACCATTCCACATATTCCTTCGCGCAAAACGCCCTCTCGCAATGCCCTCCGGGTATCCATAGAGCATTTCATTGTACCGAGCATCGGGATCCACCCAGTCCAGTGCTTCCGGCGAGTTTCGGATGAAATCCTTCATGTAGTCCTGCGGCGATTTGCCGTTGATCTTCTTGATTTTCGACCCAAGCTTCGGTTTCTGCCATTGCGTAGCGCCGAAGTCTTTTTCGACCGCATAGATCTCTGGAAGCCCACCGTTGTCCGAGGCAACAGATATGATGGGGTAGTCGTGGACGTATATGTATCCGTGCGTACACAGCGGCTAAACATCGATCAGTTTTTTCTTTCTCTAAAACCCCACACACCGCGTTAACAAACCTCATAATCCGTATGCCCATCTCGAAACAACTGAAACATCTTCACCACATCATAGTCGAACGCCCAATTACTGTCATACGCATTATTTTTGATGTTGGAATCAATCTTGCTCAAAGTCTTATTCAAATTGAAAGGCTGCAATTCCAGCTCCGAGGTCGGTGGGTCGATGTAATACTGCGCCAGCGTATCCAGGCCAAAGAATATCCTCAAATTCGCGATCGTCTCCGAGGCCTTGTCGGAATTGAAGGGTATGTTCTTTATACATCGCAGGAACAGCTTTGCGTCCAGACCCGTCACCTCTGGAAACAAATGTTAGTTACGCATGGTTTGTGGTAAAAGATATGTATGCACTCACTGCTGCCACGGGTTGCTGCAAATTCAGCGCATGGGTCATCATTTGTAGCTCTAGCTACTGGAGGTATACTTGCAGCTCTCACGACCACCGACGGCAGCAGACCTATCAGCGCAACACTAGCCGTTGAAAACCGCATCGTCTATTCAGTTTGATGATAAAGGAAAGCAAAAACCAAGCAATGGGGAGATTAAGGTAAAGGAAAGGAAAGGAAAGACCCAATTGCAACTGTACAATTACTAGGGCATGTGCTGAGGAAGGGGTACCAACAAAGCCCGCCTGGGTTCTGGGGGCGCGGAGAGTATAAGTACGGCGGAAGCTCAGCGGGTACAGAGCCCAAGAAAACCACATGTTTGCGTGCGGGCGATAATTCGATACCAAGACAGACCTAAGAGACAGGCTGCCCTCTAAGTATCAGCCATCAAACCCCTGACATGAAGTGGGTTGTGGGGTTCGAGTGGTCTGAATGCGTGCGTGTTAGCCGCTTCCGGACAGGATCGCCAGGGGGTCGGCGGGCGAAAGGGGAAGCTGATGGACGCTGGAAGAGGTGCTAAGTTCCATTTTGTAAGCTAAGTAACCGAAGGGAACCTGCAATCTATAGGTTCTGTTGATATTGATATCTCCGTCTCAGGCTTCAGCGGCGTTTCACCCCTCCTGCCCACGCCCCATCGGGAAGGCTGTTGTTTGGAACCTCGACTGCTGCATATATAATTCATTGGAAAACATCCACAGCAACGCCAACTGCATTCTTCAAACAGCTCGGCGTCAGCCATGGAGAAAAAAATGCAGCAGGATGCGTCAGCGGAGACTTGGGAGGCAAGAGCGTCTAGAATATCTACAGTCTGTAAGGGACAGACATTCAGCTCTGTTGGTAAGGACAGTTGGGCATGTATCTGTCTCCGCCAACAAGTCCCATCCGTTTGCCGCCTGAGGCAGTTGGTATGCAAAACACCCCGCCCGCGAACCCGCACTGCTCCCAGTTGAAGCCAACCAACTTATTGTTAGGCATAAAACCCGGGACCGAAAGGCTTGTGAGGCGTTAGGTCACGTGTCATTGCCCTCTGCGCGACTCGAGTTGTGGACAATACTCCGAGTTCATCACCTTGAATTTCTTCTCTTAACTCATCATCTATTCACGTTTCCGTTCGTCTTTCCACGTCTCTGATATCTCTTCCGTCTAGCCATAGCACCCCTCGCAAGCCCACCTTAAGGCCCCAACGGTGACAAGACGACTTTCGTGAGTGATGATCCATGATTGGGTTTGTTCCGGATGTCTTGTATAATCCATCCTCCACACCACGCTCTTCCGCCTGACAGGGCTCATCTGGCAGAGCTATCACAGCCACTTGATATTATTTGCTTACTGAGATAGTCCGAGACTTTACCCAGGCTCCCGGACACCCGGACACTCGGATACCTGAGGTCGCGAGATGAGATGATCTCGGGCTCTGCTCGTCTCTTCCCCGTCACAGTTCTTGCTAGCAATCCATACTTCTCCTAGGCTCACCAGCATACCACATGCAAATGGTATCGAGGAATTTACCATACAAGTTGTGGGAGGAATGACCCAAGATGGACAACCTCTACTCGTCTCGTCCACATCACCGTTGCCTGCCCGCAACTACTTCTCCCAAATTCACCAATATACCGCACCCAGTACAAACCTGAGGAACCCACAATGTGAGTTGTGGGAGGAAATAACTCTGTATCTTCCTAAAATGGACGACCTTTCCCGAGTTCTGCAGCAGCTATTCAAATTGAAGCATGAACACTGCTTAGAGGCGGGATGGGCCTGTTCGTCACGCGGAGAGCGGAATAAGACAGAGGAGGATAGGGCAGTATTTAAGAGTTAAAGGTGACTCAACCTGACGGGCCGGTGCTGCCGCAAAGGCGGAGACGAGCTGGTTCGGCGAGCGGATAGGGGCTGTGGGTTGCTAGATTTACTTTCTAGGTGGCTGAGGGTGCACAAAAGTTCTTGCATATCATTTTATACGAGTGAGACTGAGTTTAGCATCATAAGATTAGGGTGGCTACAGGGGATACGGATAGAAGCATGAGATAGAGGAGTTTGAGGTATAGCTTTATGGATGGGAAAAAGAGTTGGGTTGTATCGATAGCCTTGTCCCGCTTCTTGTAGTAGATGCGACTAGATGCCATTCCCTACCTTAAGGTAGGCTGTACCAGTTGCAGTAAGCTTGCATGCCAATTCCGGGAGGGGCTGGTACACGAGCTTATAGTTGCAGCCCTGCAGCAGCCTAATAGGAGGAATATGCCACGCGGACGCGGGGCTACCCCCGGGAGAGTTCACGTAAGCCCCACTTGGGCACAGGCATCAGTCCCACCCCGCAGACCCACCCCGTAGACCCACTCAGCAAAGCAATGGAGTTTTCACCGTAACGTATATTTAGGAAATCCCATGAATTTTCATATTCAAAATGAAAGCAAAAGATATAGGATTGGGGTTGCCTGTCCGGTACACCATAATTTCTCATCACGTCAAATCCCGTACAATTTTTTTGTTCCCAACGTATCACGAACGCCATTCTCGAAAGCCGTACCACCCCCCCTCCCCCCCATGAAGAAACAACATTTTTCATTCCCTGCCCCCAACCCCCGTGCCTAATAATCGTCTCCTCGACTCACAACCTCCTTGCATGTTGGGCGGAGCAAAATTGTCTAGGGGTCTGTATGTTAGACAAATGTTGACTCATTGTTTTTCCGGATAGTGGTGGGTGCTTACGTGCTCAAATTGGGCAGTGTAGGATCCCTTGATATCAACCAGAGGAGGGTATGCCTCAACGAGTCCACTCGACACCAGGTTGTTCAACTGTGGGCCGTGTATCAGTAACCATTGTAGATAACACGGCGATGGTAGGAACTTACCCCAAGAAGGTATTTATCTTGTCCTAAACGATCAAGGTACCGTCTGCAGAAGGGTAGAGTACCAAAGTTCTTGTTGATGACTTTGAGGAGGCGGGAGGCTGAAGTTAATCTCAAGGCAACATTTGGCGCATCGGGAATCTTTGCGTAATGAGATACTTCCATATCATCATGTACATATCCCTTTCCTGTGCTACCGAATGTCTCGATGGCAAAAGTCTCGCCTTCCTCCATCTTGGTCTGATCGTTGCTCTTAACAATCGGAATGCTCTTTCCTCCGTGAATCTGGAATGGATTGATGTTGTGGCCGTTGAGATTGCGAATCGCCTTGACTGGGTACGTGGTTCCGCCAATCTCGACTTCGTAGCTCTCCATGACTTCCTGAATGGCCGCACCAATGTCGCACACCCGGACGTCGATACCGGCCTCCTTGAGACCAGTATTTGTTGCGTCCTGCACTGCTGCCAATAGGGGATCGTATACGGGGTCAAATGTCATGGTAAAGGCACTGTCGACAATACGGCCATTGACGTGCACACCAAAGTCGACCTTCATAACATCTTCATACTTCAAGACTGTAAATCCCACGTTAGTCGCGACACTGTCCTTCCGCAGAAGTTAATATCATACCCATCTTATTTCCGGCATTGGGAGAGTAATGCGCAGCACAGTTGTTGAGACTGACACCACACGGGAACCCCATACCGCCCAGCAAGGAATCGCCCTCCGTCAAGCCATCATGACCCGTCAGCGCTCTCACCGAGTCCTCGATACCCTCTGCGATCTCAGTCAAGGTCATGCCAGGCTTGATAGTCTTCTTTGCCCACTGCCGGACTTGTCTATGGATCTCTGAACCTTTTCGATAGTCGGTCAGGAAGTCGTTATTCATTCTATCCAAATGCCGTTTCTCCTCGTCCGTCTTCCGCTTCAGATTCTCGTCTCGGTAGTCGCATTCTTCGCCGACAGGGAAATTCTTGTCTGGGTACAGCTGGTCGAGGGGTATGCGAGGCGGACTGGTCTGAGCTGAGGCAGCTCCACCGACGGCGCCCTTCTTCTTCTTAGGCTTCTTCTTCTTTTTCTTCTTTTTGGATGCGTCTGGAGCAGGTGAGTTGTCAGTCCTATGCACTCATCGAACGTGACTGGATGAGAATTTACATACTGGCATCTCCAGTAGGAGCTCCGTCGTCCTCATCCCCCGAGTCACCTTCGACGTTGCAGCTACCGTTGGCAGGCTTCTGCTCTCCATTCTGCACTAATTTTGACACATCAGGTTTAGAATCAGCCTTAGTGGATCTCTCTCATCGATCAATATGGATCTGGGCATAAACATACACTTCAACTCCTCCAGTTTGGCGACAGCTTCGGTTTGGTCCGTCATGGCTTTGTGAACTGCTTCGATACTGGAAATTGAGAGTTAGGTATGGAAAGTGGAGGACAACCGAATGAGGCGGTCAGGCAAGGCTAGTGAGTAATTCGCAGTTCGGGTGGCACAACCCATCCACGCTAAAGACGTCACCGCTAAAACGTCAGACCGGCGCTCACCCCAAGATAATGTGCCACTCCCAGGTACTCCGCAGCAATTCCATTCATTATTCGGCGATGACATGCTATCACGCCCGCCCTTCACCTTGGGTACTTTCCCCCGCCTTCCCCGCTCCAAATTCCACACCTCTGCGCTCCTCGCAACAGCAACAGCACGAGAACCATCCCATTACGAGACGCTCAGCATCTCCGAGTCTGCAACCCGCGCAGATATAAAAAAGCTAGTGCACCCTACTTCAACTCATGAACTGCCCCAAACTCACAAGGCCTTACTTTCTAGACGCTTCTACGAACTCTCCAAAACCCACCATCCTGACCGCAATCGCGGCGACCCTCACGCCTCCAAGAAGTTCGTCAAGATCTCGAACGCCTACTCGATCCTCGGAAATCCAAAGTCACGCGAAAAGTACGACCGTGAGCTACAGCGCCTTCGTCCCTCTGGGCCGAGAAGCTCCCATTCCAATCCTGTTGGCGGCCGTCCGGCAACAGGCTTGTCTCGCCGCCGTACCCAGCCCCATGGCCCTCCACCGTCGTTCTTTCGGAATGGTGGCTGGACCTATCGCGAGAGGCACGATACAGGAAAAGCAAAGAGTTCGGGGTTCAATAGCGCTGGAGGAATGGGAGTCGGAGGGCAAGGAGGTGCAGACCGTCATGATGTTCCGCACTTTAATTGGGATGGGAAATATAAACAACATGAACTGCATGAGCAGAGACGGAGGGGTAGGAACCAATCCAATGGCACAAGCCATGATAGGCCCATGATTATACAGGTTGTCGTTGTCAGTTCTATCCTGGTATTTACTGTTTGGTCCGCGGCGTTTGGGGCCAAAAGGAAAGAAGAGAATGATAAAAAAAAGAAGCAGCATTGATTTCATAAATTTCATGGCTTTTGCTGTTGATAGAATTGTTCTGTATCTATCTTGGTTTGAATATCGCTTGGAGCAAGGCCGGAATCAATCGTTCAAATACTTTCAGTCCTCACGTCATACAAAGGAGATAGACTTTTAACTCTACTCTACAGTACCCCTCTGAGCGCAGAAAAAACTGCACCCTCTACTTCGAATCAAATCCTCGCTCGCAAAGTTCGAACCATCTGGTCCAACTAACTTACAGAAAACCATGACTAACAAGTAGCGGTCTCTACCAAACAATTTACGACTCAAATACAAAGTTAAGTCCGACCTAATAACCATGAGCCTCTGTGCACCAAACGGAAGGCTAGGGAGGATAATTATTACCTTGTGTGCAGGCTCAGCCAATCGCTGGGTGTCGATGGAAGCGCCGAGACCAAGAGTGACACCGGGACGGAGGAGCTGGCTGTAAGCCAAAGCAGCGATACCCTGGTTGTTGATCTTGGCTTTGACAAAAGCGTTGGAGTCAAGCTTGTACTTGCTAGCGATTTCCAGACCGACGCCGCTGGCGTTTCCGCTCTTCGCATCCCAAGTAGCCTTAGCACCGGCCTCAACCTGAGCGTTCACGCGGTGGTAGTAAGAGGTAGCGAAGACGCTGAGGTTGTTGGTGGCAGTGACAGCAGCGGTGTACTCAGGGACACTGTATCCAACGGCGGCAGAGTACTTAGTGATCTTTCCCCCGTCAACATCGTAGCCAACTTCAGCACCAGCGAGGAAGCCGTCGTGGCCAATAACAGCATCACCGTTAAAAGAAGGTCCCTTCAACAAGTCGAAGAAAGCGCGGGCGTGGAAGAGGGGTTGGCGGAAGTGGAGGTTGAGCTTAGCACCCTTGCCTTTGCTGGCGGGGAGGAATTGGGTGAGGACTTCAGCCTTAAGCCCGTTGGCAATGGTGTTGTCAAGCTCGATCTTGGTGTCCAAAGCGTTGAAGGTGGTCCATGCTTGGGTCAAAGTCAAGCCTGCAAAGTGTGCCCGTTAGATCACAAAACGATGTTAGGCGAATGAACAGTGGGGGAGGTTCTACCGGTAGGCTTGTCGGTGTACTTTGCCTCGATCTAAGCGATATTATTAAGATCTGTATGGACGGGAATAATTCGGAATACAATACTTGTCCGGCAATAGCACCAGTCTTGTGGTCGCTCTTTCCCTTGACGGTGAAAGCAACGCCATTCGGGGCCTTGGACTTAACCTCAAGGTTCGCTGCGAGGTTCGTTAACTTCACACTCAAGCCATTTATTTTTACTTTGTATGAGTATATTGGAGACGAACCGGAGGCGGTGTGGTAGAAGTCCCTCGTCAAAAGCTGCCCAGGTAAAAATTTCAGCACAATGCTCGGAGAGTAGCGACAATGAGTTAGGGAAAAGCATACATCATTAGAAGACTTAGCAATGTCGGCGAATGCAGGAGGGGCCATTGTAAAGGTTGTAGGCTATGAATGCGAAAGATGCGGAGCTTTGATTTCGATATTGAGAGGATTTGAGTGAAGGAGTGAGGTTGGCAATATGATGATGGCCCGAACGGCCGAAACCGGGCCGCTGTAGTAGGGAGCACTCAAAAGGGTTCAGGGTTAACACCAATGTAAAAAAAAATTCATGTATAAAACTTCGCTAACTCCAATGCAATTCGATAACATTTTTTATAGGATAAGAATACATCGCCTACCAGAAGGAAATTTATGAAGCCGCTTTTTACATTTGCATTCCGGCAACAGGCACATAAAGTGTCACTCGACCTCGGAAGTGGTGGGCGAACGAATCGTTGGAGCCAATGCTTCGTAGAGATTTATACTCCCCACACAATACCAATCATTTCATTGCAATTGGACGGATATGCAAATGTAGCATGGAGATAGACGGAAATATAGACAAGCAAATCACGATAAATACTCCAGAGCCCATTTCAAGTGAACAATCATTAATTAAAAAATAACCTAGCCTCGTTGAAACCCCCAACCAAACCCTATAGGAATAAATTTCGAAAGAGTAAAGAGTAAATGGAAAGCAGAAAGTCGGGTGCCACGGAGCTCCATCTTTCCCGCAAACTATCCCTTGGGCTTCGAGTGACAACTTGTACAGTGAACCAAAAGCTCAGTGTTTGCCAGAATGCTATGAAGTAGCCACAAGCAGAGGGATTGGTATCATTACACTGTTGATCACACTGACAGCCGAAGGCAGAAACGAAACGAAAATAAGTGACCGCGGGAAAACAGCCAGCGGCGGCCATGCAAAAGCACACAGCCCAACCGACAAAGACCTAGAAATTGGAAGACGCGTTGACTTGTCCGGGCGGTCTACGATACTGGTCAAGGGTAGCCTGAAATGGAGAGGTATCGGTGCTTGCGCTATGCATATCCCTGCCCGATTCAGCCAGCGGCGATCCGCCTCTCCGCATCAAGTCATCCTCGTCGACCGGATTTTTCTTTGCCTTCTTCAACCGCCAAAAGACGATTATAAGACCTCCCAAAAGTATGGCACCTCCCACACCAACTACTACACCTATAACGACGTTCTTCTGAGTCTTGGTGATGCCGCTTGGGCTGCTGCCTTCGTCTCCGCTGGTTGAAAGACCAGCCGTAGGCGTATACACATCAACGGTGGTGCTCGTCATTGTTGAGGCGACATCTGATGTACCAATCCTGGTAGTGATGACCTGGGTGATGATCCTGGTGGAAGAGGTGGGTTTCAGCGTTGTAGTTGTCTTCTGTGGACTGGTGGTAGCGCCGCCTGTCGTAGTCGGCTCGGGAGTTGGAGTAATCTGTTCATCTGTCGTTTTAGGAGTAGTAGTTGGTGTCCTAGTCGTTCGCGGCGAGGTCGTAGGTGAGGTTGTAGGAGAGGTCGTAGGCGTGTTGACTGAAAGTGAGGGGCTAGGTGGTGAGGGCTGAGGGGATGAAGGGGGATTTGGAGGATTTGATGTCGCAGGAGAAGTGGAGTTGTCTTCCTGTCGCCTATCCAGGATAACAGCCCTCGCATGGAATCCCATGTCATCCGCGATTCCCACGCCAGCGGCGCATCCCACGCACAAACAAAGCAGCAACAGCGACCCAAGCAAGAGAAGCGGGCGTGTTATCCTCATCTTGGACTTAGTCGCGACTGTTCAAAGTATGATACCAGGGCGGATTATGACGGTCGGGCCGCTGGCGTGAACCTGACTGCTCTTGCAGTATATATCGAATGAGCGCAAAACGAGCGATGATAATGAGCGAAAGGTAGTAAAATCGACGCCAATGAGATAGATGAGCGATAGTGTTGAGTGCGCGACGGGATATGTACAAGTGAACGAGCGAAGGCCTCCAAGATTGGTAGGAACGATAGTGGCAACTGGTGTGGTGGTGTGCGAAGCGAATGTGATGTGATGTTGGATGGATAGGAAAAGAGAACGTGAGTGTGACCGTACAACAGAGCTGAAAGCAAGGGTTCTAACGTCTATGTACGCATTCCGGCATTTCGAGATCCTCGTCCCTGTTCGTGTTTGGCCGGCTTCCGTCATCACCACCACTGCCCACCGTTGTCTCTTCGGACCCCAATCCAATCCACTGCCTTTCCGTTAGACTGCGAGATGAAGAAGACATGGTCACGATAGGACTCGGTACTCAGCCCGAACCCTCACAGATAAAATCTGTGTTTATGCGAATCGAGTAGTTGGCTGCAGGTACCACGTAAAATGTGTTGAAGACGCAGAAAGTACTCCGCTCTCCTACTCTGTGGGAAATGCCCTGCATTTTTGAATGTTGCCAAGAGGGTAGAGTAGAGCGCTTAAAATAGCGGAGGCTCTTATCTTTCTCTTTCTTGTTACTTAAGTATTTACATTGCCGTCATCACTCTGCGAATTGAACTATACGGCTATTTCTTGTTTGACCTCTCTCTGGAGTCCCCCAACGTATCAGAGAATCTAAGGGCTTCCATCTACTCTACGAAGCACTTAAAGTGCCTAAGTACTCGTCTCACCTGACATTATGGTCGCACTTTCACCTTGTGTCGCTTTAGCTCAGTTATCGTTCTCGAACGCCGGTCGTTCCGACTTGACAGCTTTGGAGGCGCTGTCTGGTGTCGCTGGTTCCATATCGCTTGTTTCTTGGATCGTTCTGCTAGTATGTGGCCCAACCACCAGAAATTGGGTTTTTCTCAGCGCAATTTGAACCCCGCCAATGACTGACATCATTAACCCCACTCCCGCAGTTACCACAACTTATTGAGAATTACAAAAATGGGCGTGCTGATGCTCTGTCTCTTACCTTTATAACTGCGTGGTTCTTAGGAGATGTGGCCAATCTAATAGGTACGTTACAGTCCATGTGTTGCCTTGCATGCCGCATTGTGGCTGCTGCTGCGAAAGCGGGGCGTTGCGCATCGTCGCTCGACATGTGAGACAGCACGAATATATTTACATTGCCTTACCAAGTCCTGCACGATCCCTTCTCGTCGGCGGGCGATCCTGCAGTTGCTTACACGCGTTTTATCAACCTCAGGTGCCATATGGGGAGGTCTCCTACCAACTGTCATTGCGATTGCAGTCTACTTCTGCTTCTCAGATATGATCTTGCTCAGTCAAACGCTGTACTACAACAATATTACAGGGGGTGAGAAGGACGCACCGCGAAACAGAAGAAGCAGCTTTCGTACCGGTAGTAATAATCCGACTCAGCCGTTAATAAGTCGGCGCCGAAGCTCCGTGATTTCCAGGCACCGCCGTGATAGCGCCAGACGTCGAGACTCGCTATCTGCCATCTTGAATGACGATCCTAACCGATACGCATCCTTAATCCAGAATATTCTTTCACTTTTGGCTGTGTGCGCTGCTGGTACTTTGGGTTGGCTATTTGCATGGTGGACAGGAGCATGGAAGGTCCAGCATGAAAATACCATAGACACTGACATGCCACTCGGCGCAGAAATTTTGGGTTATGCTAGTGCCCTGTTGTACTTGACGGCGAGAATTCCACAGATCATACGCAATCACCAAAAGAAATCCTGCGAAGGTCAGTTGCGCTAGGGCCAGCAATACAAAATTGAGTATCTCGCCTAACGATACAGGTCTTTCACTTCTATTCTTCTGTCTCTCCTTGATGGGAAACATTACATACGGTGCTGGGGTAAGTTTCGATTGGCTCCAGCCCTAAGACGCACACTGACACCAGTCTTGTAGATTTTACTCCATTCTACGGAGAAATCCTACATTCTTGACAACCTTCCTTGGTTGATCGGGAGTTTGGGGACGATGATAGAGGACATCATCGTAAAGCTTCCCTTGAGAGGTGTAACGCGCCTAAAAGCTCACGATTCTCCTAGATCTTCGCGCAATTCCACATTTACTCCAAGATTTCTCCAGAAGCAATTGAGGAGGACGAAGAAGAAGGTCTGTTCGCATAGAGAGCCATCTGAGGACCCGAGTGCCAATGGCGCTCCGTGGTATGTATATTGTGTTACTGTTAGAGTAGATAGAATGTTAATACCCGAGGATTGCAACTTCCTGCTGGTGGTGGCCACGTCCAATGTCCAGAAACACGCTTCTTGCGTAGCAGGCTCGTATCAAGCCAGGAAAATCGTTTAATCACAGAATTATATGAGTGAGACTTATGTAGTAACTAAGAATTTATTTTGATGCCCAGACCTTATTTATTTGGTTAGTGTCCTGCATCTTGAGACCCTGTCAATATGAGTACTAGCGCCCGACCTCCATCTCCACTACCGCGCTTTCATATATATACAGTATCAAACTTTCTCCATACTTTCCCTAGATAATACAACACCTACAAATCAATTAAACGCTTCGGAATCCCAGCGTCTTGAAGATGGAGGTCAGCCTTGCAACGAGTGAGTTGTTCCACCAGCAATGAGGCTTGGGTACATGAATCTTGAAGCGGATATGCTAATGTGTCCTTTATGACAGCGGCGGTACCTTCGAAAAGCAGTAAGAAAGCTTCCAAAAACAAGAAAAACAGGAACAAGAAAGAAACGAGCTCGCAGTATATGGATCCGTCCCATAGTGAGGACACCGCTACAGCCACGGTACGCGCGGCCCCCTGCCCCACTATCCCCCTCTCCAAATCAGCGACGGAAGGATTGATCCGTCTCACAGAATGGCCACAAGGACGTGAACAACGAGAACAGCGACGGCAACGATATTCAAGGCGCGAATACCGAATCATTACGGCGGGACCTGGAGGATGAAAAGGCGAGGTATCGAGAGCAAGAGCAAAAGATGGAAGAGTTATCCACATCAACGACTACGGCAGAGGGGGCATCGGATAGATTGAAGGAGGAGACTGCTAGAGCTGAAAAATTAGAAGCGGAAGTCCAATCCTTGCGAGTCGAGCTTGCGAATATGTCGAAACCGTCAAAGGGCATTGAAGCGCCGCAATTGGAGGTTCTCAAACTACAAACCGAGCTCGAAGAAGTAAAGGAACAGCGCGAGAAGGATAAATTAGAAGCAGAAAACCGGATTGCAGAGATACAGCGCCAAAAGGACAGTGTCGATGTCCAATACCAGAGTTTGTTGGCGAGGGTGACAACGATTAGAACTACGTTGGGTGAAAGAATGAAAGCAGACGCTGTAGGTGTCACTCCGTATGTCTAGGTGTGTTATGTGGCTTATATCATACAGGAAGAGCTAGCGCAGGCGAAGCAAACAGTGGAGGACTTGGAAGAGCAGAACCGATCCTTGAACGATACGGTAGAAGAGCTCGGCGCCGAACTTGATAAGCTGAGAGGGGACAAGGATGACGCGTCCAGAGAGCTTTCAAGCCTACGGAATCGCCTAAACCTCGCGCAACAAAATTGGAACAAGGAAAGAGAGGATCTCATCAAAGCCGAGCGGCTGACGAAGGAGGAATACGATGTTGCCCGGCAAGCCATGCAAGACTGGGAAGTCATTGCAACAGAGGAGAGGGCTGTACGGGAATCATTGAGCGATCGTGTGATCGAATTGGAAGAACATCTGGCAACTCAGAAAGAGTTATACGAACGGATGGCTACCGATTATGAAAAACAGGGCAGCTCGATGGAAGGGCTTCAGAGGGCCTTGCAGGAGATACAGGATGGTATGCATTATCCTAGGTTCCATTTTCAAAAACCCGATATTGACAAAGCGTTGGTACAGCCCGAAAGAAAGAGCTAAGGGAAATTGTCGAGAACACCCAATCTCAAATATCTGCGCTCACCACGAAATGCGAGACGCTCGACAAACTGGCCAAAGAAGCGGAATCCAATTTGACCGCTGCCAAACAAGACCTTGAGCGCGTCTTGCCATTTGAGAAGGAAGTCAAGGAGAAAAATCTTCTTATCGGGAAGCTTCGACATGAAGCAGTTACACTGAATGACCACCTTCGTAAAGCTTTGCGAATGCTGAAACGGGATAACGCCGATGACAAGATTGACAAGCAGCTGGTCACAAATGTATTCCTCCAGTTTGTGAGTCTTCAACGAGGAGACGCAAAAAAGTACCAAGTTCTACAATTGATTGCTTCTGTCTTGGATTGGAACGACGGTACGATGTCCCCGATATCTGCGAGGCACTAAATGCTGATATCTCAAAGAGCAACGGGAAAAGGCTGGTCTCCTGCGACCAGGCACGGCAGCACAGCATACTGGTTCCGGGTTCTTCACATCTAGCTTGAAAACACCACCATTAACACCGTTCCATCGCTCACCTAGTACCCCTGCCTTGAATGATGCGTATGGTGGTGACGAAAAGGATGTAAGACGACCCAACTCTCGCACCCATCTTGTCAATCATGCTTATTCTCTATAGATTTGGAGGTCTGTCTTGGATTCAGAGAAGTAGGACTTCGAGAAAGGTTACTTCTAGTTCAACACTTTTCTTCTTGAATTTTGCCTCGTTCTGTATATACCGCCATATTTTGGAGTTTATCGGGAGTTCGTCATGGGTTTATTAACTATCATTCCAATTTCCAAAACATATTCATCTATCAAAGTTGCTTATTTACTCTTGCGGATGTAAGAAAAACTCAAGTGTTGGAGCTTGGTTTCAACCGCCTAGCAGTAACGTATCCATTTGCCCGACATCCAAGATACTAAACATGCGGTTTCAGTGTCATTATAGTATTCCGGTCTTTGGGGATATTGCCTCAACCCTCTTTGCTTTTCCTGATTTCTCACCTGACGTACCATCATGGCGAACAAAGGGTATACAGTCGGAGCAAGGCTAAAGAAGCCCATGAACCCGAGACTGTATCCGGGCATAGGGTCAGTTCTGCGGTGTCGAAATCTGTCTACTCTATTGGCTGGAGATTAGATCGCACCTTTTATACCCGGTGTGAATAGAGAAGCCGTTGTTAAGCGCCCTTGTTCCTAATTACTATCGTTCTGGCCTCGTACCCCAGCCCTTGATCTCACGTGATTTTAAACTAACCGAAATGGTGAGTTCTGATCCAAATTGAGTTCTTGAAAGAAAGTGAGGTGAAAGGGCCTGGAGACATCACTCCACTAAAAATTCAAATCACTTCCAGAGAGCTGAGCTTTGGGGGGTATTAGTTTACATCTACCTGAGTCAATGCCGAGTTTTTTGAAAAAATTCCACCACATTTGCCCTCACTGCAGCCTTAACCCAAAGCTGAGCCGGGTTGATCTAGGTTGTAGCCAGTTTAACCCGGTCACTCTCTTTAACTTTGCACCTGTGGTTGTCTGGGTTGCTTAGAGCCTCATACAAATTTTTTTTCCCCCACTCTGAACTCTTCTTTCCCTTCAAATCCGGTACAAATCCATGGTGTTGAGATTTTCACTGTATTGACCCGGTTGACCCGTGAACTTTTGTGTGGAGCGAAGTCTCCAGGCTCTCTCACCTTCCTTACTCATGCCACGCTATTCCCCTTTTATCACTTCCACTTTCATCTTAGTGCATGCCACACAAATATACATTTGAGAGCCTGATTCGAGGCCACTATCGTTCTACCTGATAAACAAAAGCCCCACAGACAATAATTTCCAAAACGGTGCCGAGGGCCTTTATGAGAACGCAACAACGTCTCGGGAACAAAGCAGCGATCTTATTACTGTCTCAGGTCCTATTAATCGAACACTCGAACGCCTAGCTATTGTCGTCAAAAATGGCAACTTTCTCAGCAGCAACCTTTTCTACGGCTCGATATGCCTCTTTTCGCCCAACTTATCCAGCATCTCTGTTTACAGACTTTATTCTTCCTTATCATCATGGCGCTCGCCATACCTTACTCGACCTAGGCTGTGGGCCGGGAACAGTCACCCGCCCTCTTTCTGCCTACTTCACCCGAGCGATAGGAACAGATCCATCGCTAGTAATGCTTGAGACTGCGCGAAATCTCACCCCTAGAACTGAATATCCAGCCTGCACTATCACCTACCGCACCTCTTCCGCGGAAGAGCTAGAGTTCCTTGCGAATGGAGAGGTGGATATGGCTGTTGCTGCACAAGCGGCGCATTGGTTTCGCCAGGACGAGTGGTGGAAGGAAATGGCGAGGGTTGTGAGACGTGGTGGGACTGTGGCGGTCTGGGGGTATAAGGACTTTCTTTTCCCAAAATACCCGATAGCCAGTAGGATCATAAAGAATTATATGTATGGACCCGATAAAATAGGGCCTTGCTGGAGGCAGCCGGAAAGGAGCATTTGTGAAGGACGATTCAGAGTTATAAGACCGCCAGAACAGGAGTGGGAAGACATCATGAGATGGGAATATGAACCCGAGTTTGAGGTGCCGGTGGGTGAGGAGGAAGCCGATGTGAGGAAACCGGTTGAGGGAGATGACGGAAAGGAGGGGTTTGGGAAGTTAGTTAAGACGGAGGAGGGGTTCATGAGGAAGAAATTGAAGTTGGAGAATCTTGAGGCATATATTAGAACGTGGAGTGGTGTGTATGAGTGGAAGGAGAAACATCCAGAGGCAAAGAGCAGGGACGATGGAGGAGACGGGGATATCGTTGATGAATTCATGGAGAAGATTGCGGAGGTAGAAGGCTGGACAGATGAATGGAAGAAGAAAGAGGTGGAAGTGGCATGGGGTCATGGATGCATTTTAGCTAGGAAGAAGTAGGCTAATAACTGATGAGAGCAGGCCTAGTGCTTGATGAAGCGTGTCTTTTAGTTAGTTGAGTAGAAAGAGTCTAAACTGCAATTTCAGATGAATGCGATTCTCTTGGTTTGAATGTGAAGTTTTGCATCATGGATTATGGTTCATCTTGCGTGCTCTTCGCAGGGTTGGTTAGGTGGAGTAGAATTTTTGAGTGCCCCGCACCAAACTTACGATCCCGCCGCAACTAAAAGCGAGAGCCTCATAAACCTCCCTCAGCTATTCTTCTCGAGTCACCAACCACAGCGACAACTGATTCCCAAGGAACGCATTACGAAAGTATGGCTACGGTTGTACTTGGAAGTCAATGGGGGGATGAAGGGAAGGGAAAGCTCGTGGATATTCTCTGCGAGGATATCGAGGTATGCGCACGCTGCGCTGGAGGAAATAATGCCGGGCACACCATTGTCGCCAACGGCGTCAGCTACGATTTCCACATCTTGCCTTCAGGTCAATTATCTATCCTATCCATGTTGGGCAGCCGTCCCAATTGCTACCCGCACCGTGGTCGGTTTTCGGAACGCGCTGGCCGGCTGTTTGTCCCGATCGGTAGGTTGCTGATTGATATACCGAATTAATAGGCCTAGTCAACCCGAAATGCTTGAACCTCATTGGCACCGGCACTGTCGTTCACATACCATCCTTCTTTGCGGAGTTAGAGGCCATCCAAAAGAAGGGCCTGGACTCTACTGACCGCATCTTCATCTCTGACCGCGCTCATCTTGTCTTCGATCTCCACCAACTTGTCGACGGATTGGAGGAGGTTGAGCTTGGTGCCGGGAATATTGGAACCACGAGGAAGGGAATCGGCCCAACATACTCTACGAAGGCTGCCCGCAGCGGTATCCGAGTCTACGAACTTTTCAACTGGCCCGAGTTTGAAAAGAAGCTGGGATCCCTGCACTATGGGTACAAGCAGAGGTTCGGCGATTTGTTGAAATACAACGTTGAGGAGGAATTGGCACGCTACAAGGTATATGTGCCCCTAAATGTTGCTGTTGCGTGTGCATCTGATTGTAACACCGGCAGATCTACTACGAGACATTACGGCCATATGTTATTGATGCTGTGCCATTCATAACTGCCGCTTTCAAGGCCAACAAGCGTGTCCTTGTGGAGGGTGCAAACGCGCTCATGCTCGATCTCGACTACGGCACATATCCTTATGTCACTAGCTCAAGCACTGGCATTGGAGGTGTTATCACCGGCCTCGCCATATCCCCTTTCAACATCAAGAACATTATCGGTGTTGTGAAGGCATATACTACCAGAGTTGGATCTGGCCCCTTCCCGACCGAGCAGCTAAACGTAAGCCAGGAGTCTCTGACTTCCTGTAAATAACCCGCGGCATGTTAACGCGTTCTAGGAAACCGGAGAGCACTTCCAATCCGTTGGACGCGAATGGGGTGTCACCACCGGCCGAAAACGAAGGTGTGGTTGGCTTGATCTAGTAATTGTGAAGTATTCCACAGCCGTAAATCATTATACCAGCTTAAACCTCACCAAACTCGACATTCTGGATGGTTTGAAAGAGCTCAAGATTGCTGTGGCATACAAGTTTGAGGGTCAGGAATTGGAGTCATTCCCAGCAGATCTTAATGTTTTGGCCCAGGTTGAGCCAGTCTACAAGACTTTCCCAGGATGGTCTTCGCCTACAACTAAATTGACAGAGTACTCCCAACTTCCCGAGGAGACGAAATCGTACATCGCGTTCATCGAGGAGTTTGTAGGTGTCAAGGTGGATTATATCGGCGTTGGACCAGGGAGAGAACACATGCTCAAGAAATAGAAGTCGGTCCGTTTTATATCCCGTTTGGTTGGAGTGGTTTCTATAAATGTGTGGCTTCTGTTCGTTATGTCTATAGACAAGAAGGGCTGTTAATAGATATGAACTTGATTTAAGTGATAACAGGGAGATGTCTTGGGTCGTCTTCTGGGTGGGTTCGAGAATATTTGCTATCAGTTCTTGACGGCTCCAGAGGTGGGACAAATTCCAGGTGACCTTCATCAACGTATTTTGAGTTACACCTAATTCTCTTGGGATCCCTCACCATCCCAAGCCCCAGGTATCGGGACTGCCGTGTTATAGCAGCAGATATGTAAGTCTTCATAACAGTAGCTAGAGAGCCTAGTTGTGCTACAGTATATATTAAGGCCCTGGATTGCTTAGAATAATAGCGATGAGCTCGTTAGATAGATAGCTAAATGATCCGCACTATGGGAAGGCCTGCTATATGAACTGGGTATTACGCAACCGTTTGCCCCAAAGCACGTCTATGATAAAAACGAAGAAAATCCCGTCAAAGGAGCAAGTTGCAACTCCTGTGGTAATGAAATCTGGGTATGATACTGCCAAATAATCCGGTAGTAGTTACCGGCTTGCGTGTTGGTGTTGCCAAATGCGGAGGCATTTAAAGTTATTATCTAAGTAACCGAATACTCGGGTCAGGCAACAAAAGATCGGACATAGACCTAATATCCAGATCATGGTTCACCCAATAACGCATGAGGCGTTCTGATATCTTATCGGCCCCGAGTGGTAACTTTCTAGGAATGGAGTTTTCTGCATCACCCTACTATATACACCTACCTAAGAACGAAGTCTTCGAATTCGGGATGTATCTTGTACAATACCACGGAAACTGGCTAACAATCTTAGGGAAATATGTAAATAGAATCACAAAGAAGAGGTTTTGATTGGCAAAAACGTATCCCATTCGTTCTATGTGATGGTCCAAGTCAATACAGCAGCATGGTATCATATAACTTGAAGCCATATCTAGAGTACCGGTACCACCCAACACGCTACTGTGATGTATGACGATAACCGTTGCAACAAAGACGATGGTAAAAGGCCCAGAACCCATGAAGGAAGACGCAGAAGAACTCCCCACCACGATCAGACGAGCCACTTCCGAAGTTTCCAGCCGGGGTCACTCCACCTTTGCTCGCCATCAAATTCCTCCATCAATTCTGCAACGCTAGACTATGGTGGATTTTGATCGAAAGGGCTGGTTTTTTTTTTAAATCACCTTGAAGTCTCTCTGTATGGACATGTTTGGGTGGTCCTTTTTCTAAAATAGCGTAACAAATCACCAAAAGAACCTCAAACCGACTAAAAACCATGAAGATGCAGACTTTTGCTCCTGTTTCGATTTGGTAACAAGTCATGTTTAACGGTTGTTAGCTCCCTGTTGGCTGTCCCTTGTTTTTAGCGTCAATAGGATAAAGAGGAGAGCAAAAGGCCCCGTTCACTTTTTCAATAGCTAGGGTATCATTTTCACTACAACCACAATAGACCATCAAAAGGACCGCCGGAGGGGCCGCCTTGAACGACCTAGCGTCCAGCTCGCCGAGAACTTCTCCCGACACGACGACCAGCACTATCCCCTTCCCGGTAATGGGAAATCCTTCCATATCGACAATAGGGAAACATATTTTGTTTCCTTGTCATACAGAAGATAACCCTCACCGTGGCAAAAATCTCGCACAATAGTGTTAGGCAGAGCTACGGAGCGTCAATCGCTTCGCTCGTCAAATTGCAGATGGGCCGGTCGAAAGATAACATCATACACTTCACAAAGTGTTTCGGGGTCGTGAAAGAGTTGCCCCAGCTCTTTGGCTTTAGAAATGGCCAGACTTCATTGTTCCTAAAAGACTAGACAGCTCCTTCGTTGGGGCAAGTCATGAACCAGACAGTTGGTTAACCCGTCGATCTCGGCGTCACCAGGCTGTTCAGTGCTTTGTGAGGCAATTCTGGGAATGTATTGCGGTTTGGTGCGGTGGGCTGGCGGACTACTGGAAGAGAATGCAGATTAAGGTACTGGCTGTGTTGAAGTCGGGGACAAGGGGGAGTTGCGTGGGGATGTGGATACGGTAGTCATAACTACCTGGTAATAGTGAGAAGAAGGGACAATCGATGATAGGAACGGGAAAGACTGTATCGTAAAGCACCTACTCTAGTGGAAGAATTTTGTTGAGCTCTGTGAAGTTCACTTCACACTATAGTACGGTACACCCACAGCTGCGCTTTTTCATCAACACATCTCGAGTGATTTCATGCAGCAGAGGCGAGTTCTCTCAATGCCGAGGGAACAAAAGACCAATAGCTAACTTCTGACTGTAGAGAAATGCGTTGGTCACAAAAATAATGATCCCAAACAATGACCCCGCCGGGTCTGAAGGTGCTACGAGAGTGCTTTCTCCCGTTTTCTACTCCTAGTATAGGGTAGCCACTGGTCTCCACAGCTAGCTTCTCCGAAGCTGCTTGCTAGACTCTGGGTTTTCCGAGACTCAACAGGATGCAGAGCATTCTGCAGGCAGTCTACCTACAAAATTACTGCTTGTACTGAAGGCGTCGCTAATTGGAATCCAACAAAAACGCTGGTATTTGATGCCATTGCAGAAGTCTGAAAAGATGTACAAGTGGGATAACGAGGTACTGCTACGGAATAATGACCGTAGGAAACCGCGTCCAGGGGGGGGGTTCTTGCACAAAGGGTCAACCTAGAGTGAGGGCATCCAGCGAGGTCGGGTGAGTTACTGAAGATGAAGTTGCCCCCCTCCCAGTGCCTGAGGAGGAGGGGGTGGGAATGAACAGCAGTGAACGATGGAAAGAAATAAAGAGGCTTTGCTCATTTGGCTAAGTAAAACAGAGAACTACCGACGAACAAGACTAAAGGAAAGGAGCTGCAAAAGGATTATTCGTGAAGACATGCTCAGTACTCTAGAATATACTACTGAAGTTGTCTCAAACCTTAAGTGCTGTATGAAGTCATTCCTGGCCGAGCGAGCGACGATGAAACGCCCGTGTCTAGGAAATCAACCGCCGCTTGCTGCTCCCATCCAAGGGCGAGTGATTGATGAGGAGCATTTGCCGAATGAGGAAACTCGCATCTTTCTGAGTGTGGAAATTGGGATGCGGCGCCTCTCCCGAACACTAGCGGTCCAACGGTGAGATCAAAATAAAGAGTAAACTTGCACGATGCCACGCAGAAAATGGGCCGGACACCGAATGTCAATGCCACGAGCTACTTCCTGAGATTTAACTTTGTGCTCAGAGCCTCCATCACCTGCTATAGTTAACCCTCAGCCTCAAGTACACACCTGTTTTGGTATACATGGAGCACTTGTTTGGTTTTAACTTGTTTACGGGAGTGGAGAGCTTTTTAATAGCAAATCAGATATCCAAACGAGACGAACAGTGGAGTGGCCATGGGGTGGCGAAACCAAGCAACAAAATGAGTACAGTATATAGTAGTTTTCACCACAGGTGATGCATGTGAGCCACACTAGATTCCCGAATGACTTGCAGCTGATCTGCGTCAGATTTCTGATGTGTGCCTTTGTTTGCTTTTGCTCGCCGCTTGTGTCAATAATGCACCTTCTCAAGCTCTTAGGCGGCGAGAATACCAAACTATCTGATCCGGTTTTTCAGGGAAAATACGGATAAAAGATACTCCAGAGCGCACAGGAACCCAAAAACCCCAATCAATCCAATCAGGTGGGTTATGGGCCCAAATTCCGGCAGTTAGCTTATTCAGTGTGAAGGCATAGATCCGGAGACATATTCCATCGTTAACCAGACCCAAGGCACGCAAGCGGTGGGGTGCGCTTGGTACAATTGACCACAGAGGGGTCCATGCCCTTACCCACCAAACGTTGACGAAAAAGCGTATCGTTCTCCAAGAGGATTGCGGCACTGCACCTCGACGTTTAACCCCCCTCTATGTACGTTACCACCAGGAGAATGGCGCTACAGTTTCAATTGATGCCCGCCGCCTTCCTTGGCTGGGGCAGTTGTGCCTGCTTTTCTTCCCTCAAATCCTGCCTTCGTCTTCTTCTCTTTCCTTTGTTTCCCTCATCCCTCTAAATCTCCACTTCTTGGGTATTGTTTGCAGAATTCAAATCTCGGGCCTTTGTCACTCTTTTGAATCCAAGCTCCAGATATTCTTCGAATTCCAGCGGAATTTTACTCCCCTCAGTCAATTCACCAGTAGAATCGGAACCAGGTTCATCATGGTCTCTTTCAAGCTCTTGTTGGTTTCTGTCGCAGCACTTGCTTCAGCCACCTCTGCCTCTTATGGACACCAGAACATGCACCACCGCATGATCAACAGGCGTGCCACCGATGTATATGGATACAACGATACCATCTCCACGCCCACTGGAACTGGCACCGGCGTTCCTGACTATACTGTCGAGCCGACCACTTTCATGACGGAATCGACCAAGTATATCACAGTTACCTACACCTTGGGTAATGGTCGTGCTGTCACCAAGACGATTACGAAAACAGTCGAGTACGAAAAAACTGCATACGAGACTCACCATGCTCCGATCAACACTTTGGACAAAGAGACGACTACTGTTTACCAGGCTGTTGCCCCGACCTTCGCTCCAGTTGTTCCGACTTTCGTTCCCGTTGTCCCGGAGTTTGGCAAAACTACTCGCACTTGTACCACTACAGTGTCCGTCACTATCCCCTACGAGGAGCCTACCTATGGCGAGTCTAGTGCTCCTGCCATTGCGCCGGAAGAGGCACATGGTACTGTGACAGTTACTAAGTATACTACCACTACCACTGTTGTTGTATGTGTTTTCATCGTAGTTATGTATGGTTGTTCAATGCTAATAATTCACAGGTTGTCACTTCAACAGTCATCCCGGCTTCACCAGTTGTTTCTTCAGTCCATGCCAGGCCACCCTATGGAAACTCTACAATTTCCAAGTATGCTCCCTACGGAAACTTTACAGTTTCCAAGTACTTTGAGGACGACAAAACTACGACCACCACCCTGTACACCACCTCTACTATTACGACTACAATCCCGCATGGACCCACTGGCTCCGGTGGCTTGAGCTACTACAAATAGAGTGTTGAGTCTTGCGGGTTTTGTGGGCCTCCTCCCATATGGTTGGTGGCTCAGTCTTTTCTTGTATGTTGTTTTGTTTTGAGCACACGCCTTCCACATGTGTTTTCCTATCTCGGCCTCTTTTCACTTGGATGAGAGGGGAGAAATGAGCGGTTGAATGTGGAGGAAGGAAGGAATGAATGTTTCTGCATTTTTTTCATATACATCTGCTGCTTGGAATGATCAGTGAATATATAAAATCTCTAGATCGTCATCATTAGGGGAAGGCTGGTTGTTTGGAGTTCACTGGGAATTGTCTACTGTTATTGAAGATACCTAATTTTTCCCGTTTTGCCTTCGACGGGTGCATTTGCGATCACTCGTTAAGGCTGAATATCGAGTTGCTGAAAATAGTGAAGCGTAACATCATTTATATGAAGGAAGCAGAATGTGATAGCCTGAATATGAACCGCCTCCTACTCTACTCCTCGGGTGGTACTGAGCATTACCCTGTGGAAGTGCATAGAGGGTCGCAGTAACTGCCGCCACTTGTGGCAAAGCAATCACCACCAGTCAGTAAGCCACTCACGACGTCAACCCCTCCATACCGAGTACGACCACACCCCCATATCATACCGACACAACCACTTTTCTTCCGGTTGGTATTTTGGTCTTTCTGTAACTTGGCGCCACGATCCATCTTTAATTTAACCACGCTCAGAAGAACCAATGTCTTCAGGACCGGGCGCAGATGCAGATACAGATGCTGTAAGGCTGCCCCACTACAAGTATTCCACTCTATCAAACGACACTACTAACTTCAACAGATCCGCAATAAAAGACTGGCCAGACTGCATGCCTTCAATCAACGACCGGCGCCGGTTGAAACACCCCAGGAGTCACCCTCTACGCCACAGGCAACCGATGTGAGCTCCGAAGCTTCCAAGCCTCAGCACAGACCAGAATCTCGACTCCTCTCTTCGGCTGCTACTGTCTCCAGAAACCCGGAAACCTCTGCGAATCTCAAGCGAGCAGCTTCTCCAACTTCCCGCGAGACCAGACCGTCGCCAACTTCGCCGGTGAAGTTGCCAACGCCTACAGATGGCCTCAGTTCACAGGAAACATGGGAGGATCAAAAACTCGGGCAAATTTTTAAGGTTGCATTGCGGGTGGGTTTGTCTTGATTAATTGAGGAAATTCGTTTGTTGCGTGGTTTAACGCGGGGACATCACAGCCGAATCCTCGAGCGGTTACCGGCGGTTATATGATTTTGGAGAACTTGCGCAAGGACCTGGAGGACGAGATGCCGCAAGGCAAGAAACCGGAGAAGGGTGAGAATGAATTCGGACCGTGATTGGGCAGTAGTTGTATTGATTATCCGACAGTTGCGCGTCTCTCCGTCGACATGTTGGATCAGTTAATTCTATCGATATGTGGAGAGAAGGGTATTATTCCTATGGACCACCTCATTGGATCGTGGAGAAGGGCCATGGATATACAGCGAAGGACTCCTGCTAGTAGGCTAGATGCGCAGAAGATTGAGGTGTTGAAGGAGGCCAGGCGCATCTGTGTCAACTATGTGCTCTGCTGCATTACGGTCCCTGACATGTTTGGGTGGGTGTGTGCCGCGAAGCGTTCGGGGCCGTGTATTTACTGACTGGCGGATAGTGGAACTCAGCCGCCGGTCAGACTGGAGCAGCGATTACTGACTGATCCGGACGACGATCGAGGACTACCGCAGGAAGTTTTACTAGAACTGTTAAACAAATTTGATGAGGAGCCAGATCTGATCGACAAGTTCAAACAGGCCTTTAGGATGCTGAGCGCAACTCTTGGAACCATGCATATGGGCGACAATTACAAACCATATATCAACGCACTTGGTCGAATAGCACACCTTAAGCCGTTGGCGGAAATATTTGTCAACCTTCCAGAGTTTTTATCGGATGCAGAACCGCAGGATCTTGAGAAGGCTATGCTGTTAGGCCCTTTCTTCCGGATCTCTCCTGTGCAGGTGGATGTTTCCAGACAGTATTTCTCAAATGCGAAGACGAAATCTGCTGTAGTTATTCGCGACGCCACAAACGCGCTAAGAATGGCATCGAAAGGACTACAGGACGAACTGGCGCAGATCGTGAAAGCACTATGCAAGACCTCGGACCAAGTCCGCTCACGAGTACTTGAGTTCTTTGCTAAAGCTATCAACGCCAACAAAAAACGCGTTGCGATGAATGTGGACCATGGAACAGTGGCATCAGACAGTTTTATGATTAATATGACGGCCGTGTTGACCCGGCTATGTGAACCTTTTATGGATGCATCATTCTCGAAGGTGATTTTCCTCACCATAATACCATGCGTTGCGATCTGACATTAGGCAAGATTGATAGAATAGATGTGAATTACTTCCGGCGGAACCCAAAGCTTGACATCAGGGAAGAGACAAAACTAAATGCGGATGATCAGTCGTCGAAGGAATTCTATTCTCAAACGGTTGAGGGGACGAATTCGTTCATCACGGAGATATTCTTTCTGACTGTTGCTGCTTATCACTATGGGTTGGGCGCGACGGAAACCGAGCACGAAGGGCTCTCGAGAGATATACCGGAGATGGAGAGACATCTCGAGAGAATTGAGGAGGATAGACAAAAGTACATTGGTGTAGGTGGCTCTGTTCATTGTTCCCTTCTCCGGAGTGCCTTGACTGATTACACCAGACGCCTGCTTTAGCAATACTGGATCGAAATATCGCCAAAATAAAGGACCGGGTAGATGGTGCTATTGCCCATAGATTTGCCTTAGAGGTTGTCTTGTTTGACAACGCTGTCCAGGCTTCAGCACTGTTGTTTATGCGATATCAGATGGTGTGGCTTCTGAGACTTGTTGATTCAACACACCAATATCCTCGTAAAATCCTCACGTATGTTCTAGACCCTTCTCTCAGAAAGGTAGCTTAGCTGACGAATGCTATAGTTTACCATTGCCGGATCCTCCGGCAAAGGAGTTCAACCATTTACCTGAGTACATTGTGGAATCCGTTGGCAATACCATCAGTTTCGTTAGTATATACACCCCAGAAGTCCTCATCTCGACACAGCTTGCGGATCTTTTGATCTTTGCTGTCACCTTCCTTCGGTCTTCGAAATACATCCAAAAGGCAACTTTAAAGTCCAAACTGGTGGAAATCATATACTGGGGCATCCGTCCGGCTAGAAGCGGAGCTGGGTACCTGGCAGAATTGATTCACAGTAACCCCTTTGTCCTGAAGCATTTGATGCATGCTATGATGAACTTCTATATTGGTTAGTTTCTAACATCCTCTTACGGTGAAAGATGTTGCCTGACGAATTAGAAATCGAGAAACATTACTATGAGAAGTTTACAGTTAGGTATCATATATCCAGGATCATTCAACAGATATGGCCTAATCAAGCTTATCGGGATAAGTTGGAGCAAGAGAGCGAGTCAGTTTTATCCATTGTCACTCCCAAAGATCCGCATCGTAGCTGATATATTCTAGTCATAATCTAGACTTCTTTGTCCGTTTTGTGGCGCTCTTGCTGAACGACGTGACATACGTTCTCGACAATTCTCTTACAGCCCTAGCCGATATCCGTCGCCTACAGGACGAGCTCGAAATTCATGGAGTGGCCTTAACGCCGGACGAGAAAGCCGAAAAAGACAAGGCCCTTGCTAAGGCAGAAAGAGATGCACAATCTTACATGCAACTCGGCAACGAGACCGTGATCATGGTCAATCTATTTACCTCTGCGATCGGGGACTCTTTTGTCCAGCCGGAGATTGTTTCCCGTCTTGCCGGTATGCTCGATTATAACCTTGAAGCTCTGGTAGGGCCGAAATGCAACAATCTCCGCGTCCGAGATCCGGAAAAGTATAGATTCAATCCGAAGGCCTTGCTGGGGGAAATTACTACCATTTACATCAACCTCTGCCATAAGAAACCTTTTGTGGAGGCTATCGCGAGAGATGGACGTAGCTACAAACCAGAAACTTTTGAACTTGCCATTAGTGTACTGACGAGACACAATCTCAAGAGTAATGAGGATATTGCAGCGCTCGCAAAATTGGCAAGAGAAGTGAAGGAGATTAAGGAGCGAGAAGATGAAGAGGAGATGGAGTTGGGCGATGTTCCGGAGGAGTTTACAGGTTCGTTACATACCTTTGCTATTCTCCCCCGGCTTGTATGTGACAACTAATCGAGATTTGGTAGATCCACTCATGGCAACTCTTATGGAAGACCCCGTCATCCTTCCCGTCAGTGGGACGAGGATCGATAGACAGACTATCAAGGCCCATCTTCTTAGCGATGCTACAGATCCGTTCAATAGGAGTCCGCTGAAGATCGAGGATGTCATTCCCGGTGCGTTTTTCTTTAATACAATATTATTATTTGTATGAGCTTGGCTAACATGTATTTGGCGTGCAGATATGGAGCTTAAGGCTAAGATAGATGCATGGGTTGAGGAAAGGAGGGCTGCAGTTAGAGCTGAAAAGGCTGCTGCCGCTGCTGCCGCTGCACCAACTGGCGATCAGATGGAAGTTGATGATTAAATTGTGGTGGATTGAAGGGAGGGGAGGGTCATGGATAGTGTTTGGTGCTTTGTTTCAGCAGGGTGTCAAAGGGGGCTCTGGGACCTGATGTCGGAAAGATATGGTACTGAACTTTGTTAACCTTACTGGTGGTAATGGCAATGCTAGGAATTGTAGAGATTTCATCACAATGAGCAGGCTATCAATGCTATGTGTAAAACGTGTACTGGTTCATGAGATGAGAGATAGGAAAAGAAAAATTTAAGGTTTAAAATGACCAAGTTACCCAGGAAAAAGCACGCACGACACAATACTGGTAAACTAATAAAAAAAGGATTCCACAATTCAAGATGATATGACGATGAGGCAAAAAACACACAAGACTGAAGGGTAGTAAAAGAACATCCGAAGGAAAACAAACGGGAAAAAAAAGGAAAAATCGGGCAACTACAGTCCTCCCTCCCAAACTTCTTCCACGCCAGTATATGAAGTGTCCTCCCCAAGGACAATTGCTAGAATTTCTCCCTCCGTTGACCATTAGCTACCACCAGGGGGAGCGAACGTACATAACCCACCCATTGCCAACCACCCACACCATTCAACTGCTTGGTTCGAGACAGGTTATAAGATTCGCAACAAGCGGAAAGCAAGCAAAACACAAACAACCGATACGCTGTTAACTCTCGCAAAAGCTCCCTCCGCTAACCCAACACTCCCCAAGTCACATGTGTACCTTTAATCATTGAATCCCCTTCACCAACCCAAACACCAAAGCTAAACAGACAGGTATATTGGTTTACAAGATGCTGCAGGACTTCTTGCTCTTGGTCTTCTTCTGCATTAATGCACAACGAGTGGCATGCTCGAAAACCTCGCGGACACCCTCGTTGGTCTTGGCTGAGCATTCGAGGTATCGCTCGGCCCTGATAACCTTCTTGACAGCATCACCCTATCACGCGATATGTTGTCAGATGCTTGCATCTTTATTAAACATTTGAGATGCAGAGGAAAATATCTTACCTCCTGCTCGGTAACAGGCTTCTGCGATGTCTTTGCAAGCTCCTGGATGGTCTTCTGGTCATGTCGCAAATCCTTCTTACATCCAACCAAGATGATAGGAAGGCCATGGCAGAAATGAAGGACCTCAGAGATCCACTAGTTTTGTCAGCTCTGTTGGACTCGCCAGATTACTTTTGTTGTGATTTATCATACCTTCTCCTGAACGTTCTCGAGCGAATCCGGAGAGTCAATAGCAAAGCAGATCAGGATAACATGCGAATCCGGGTAAGAGAGCGGGCGGAGACGATCATAATCTTCTTGGCCTGCCGTATCCCACAAGGCGAGTTCGACGTGCTTGCCATCGACCTCTACATCGGCAACGTAGTTCTCGAAAACAGTGGGGACATAGACCTATTAAACAACGGCGTTAATATTCCATTGTTCCTTCATCCCATTGGAAGCTTGTTGAGTTGTTTAATTACCTCGGGGAATGTGCCTTTCGAAAACACGCTATTGAAGCACCAGTGTCAGCAATCGAACGATAAACCAACCGAAACAGCATCGGAATAATGCCCTTACATGAGCAAACAGGTCTTTCCACAAGCACCATCACCTACAATAACCAACTTGCGTCTGATTTCGGCCATTGCTGCTGCAAGAAAGGTAAACGATTAGCGAGCACGATAACGACAAAGGACTAGAAGGCGCGATTGTGAAAGAGATGAGGCACGAGCAAAAAGTACAACAGCCGTGAAGATATAAAGTTAAAGGGAGTACGGATTATGTGAAGTTGAGAGTGACTGAAGCTCTTTGAAGCTGGAGCTCATTTTCCTGCCACAGCTCTAGGGAGACTTCCTTACCAATGAGTGTTTATCTCTCGATCAGGGGTGCAGAGAACGTAACAAAGGGTCGGGCGGGTAGCAAGAGTGTGAGGCGAGGAACTCGTTTGACTGTCAAGGAGGTTGTCAGTAGCAAGAAGAGAAGGTTGAAAGAACACTTCTTGTAAAGGAGCAGAGGCGGAGGAAGGCTATACAATACAGGTGTGTGTGTGTGATATTGATTGACAGGCGTTGCTGGGGTTGCTGGGAGAGTTGAGAAAGAGAATGAATGAGGAAGAAGGAGCGCTTGGGCTTGGGCTGGTCGGCTTGGGGTGAATGTCCACTGAGACGGCGGCTTGGCTGGAATTGAACGCAACCATCCGCCCAATAGTGGTATCTGACTGACTAGGATGCGTCTTCTCAATGCTCTTGCAATTAAATATCCAATATTGAAAAGAACAATCATTTATTCATAACTATCGTGGCGTCCATGTTCTCATCAAACGGTCTCCTGAGACGAAGACTGTTTGTATCAGACATTCAAACGACAGACGTAGTCCCGGCAGCTTCAAAACAAACGCCAGCAGGACCCCTTGCCTTGAAAGGGTCCCTCGTATACTGCCTCTTATCTGACGTACTCGCTCACTCACACCTGCAACGGCTGATGAGCAACATCGTCAAGTTTCGGGAGCTGCCGCATTGAGCCAAAAAATAGCAAAGGAGAAGAGGAATGCGATATGCAGTCAAAAAAAACGCCGCTCCAGCTAAAACATCACCAACCGGACGCTTGTGGGGCGCCCGTAGTTAAGCGTTGTATCCCGGCACCCAATAATGGATGCAGAGCATGGCCTCTATAGTTTAGAGTACCTGTGGGTAGGGCTCACTCGCTAAAGTTATCGAACGATACAATTGAAGAAGCGTGTTATCACAGGCACTTATAACTTAACTTCCCGCGTGCATCATGCAAGATGATTCCGGAATGCCTGCTCAATCTTCCAAAGCACCCATCGCTCGATCCTGAACCTCCAGCCGCGCTGATCCGCATATTGTCATCACCAGGGACTGACTACTACGAAGTATATATCATACAGTTTCCTGCCAAACATAAGAACGATTCCAAAGAGACTCCTACCCATAACTACAACGAATCCCCAAAATCCTCCAGAATAACTCCACCCAAAACCCCAAGAAGTCCATTATTTGTTTATCCTGACCACAGGACACTACGGTGTGGTCTCTAGTCTTCATCCGTTCGGAGCTCCTGACAAATCTCAAAACATTCTGCCAGTAATGACGCTACCCTTCCTTGGCCTTCCGGAATATCGTTTCCAATCATGAACTTACCATCAACCTTCATGTTATCAATTGAAGATAGCTGGATTTGTGTGAATGATAAAACAATCATCAGCATTGAGGCAAAAGATTCACCTTTAAGCTATATGGGTACAGCTCCCTCGCATCTTGAATGCCGAACTTTTTGACTTCCTGAAGACACCGTCGAACGGTTTGCAGCTGGTTAAATATCGGCGTCAGGGCTTCGCTCACAGCCTACGATGGAGTTAACGTAAAGTCCAATCGCTGAATAATACAAGCGGTAGGTATACCTCGCCGGAAACCATTAAGGTGTAAACATGTGCGTAGGAACGTCGCAGTAGGTAAAGTAATATCTAAGAAGCAAACAACACTATCAGCATTGGACTAAAGATGTCAGGCACGTGGTTCGGGTAACTCACACCTTGGCCTTCATCTGGAGAAGACCCATCCTCTGCTACAAATTTACGACCAACTCTTTGATCGTCGATAGCAACGAGCGTCACCATATAGTTGTACAGATCGGTTTCGCGGAGCGACCAAGTTTGCGTCAGCTCGAGCTTCTCAAGTTTGTACTTGATCTTAAAGAGCTTATCCGCAATATGAGAGAGCCCAGGCGAAATGGTGCCCTGACTGTGTTCAACAATACTAGTTTAGCACGATATATATATCTCAAATAACTTGACAAAACTCACCCTTTCAATGCATCTTCAGCCGTGGCATAAGAGCGGTCTAAAAGCAGCTGCACTTGAGCCTGTCCATCCTCTTGAATAGTGCCGTCTTCACCGATAAATTTCCCGTCAACTTTTGTAGAATCAATCTGCTTGATTTGATCCAAGTAGCCTCTAACTTCCGATTCCGAGAACTACATCGATTATTTGAGATATCAGTCGCCGCACATTGACAGACACACCTATCGCTGCTCAGTACCTTCTTTCTAGCCTCAACACCCTTAATGCATCTTCTCAAGCTAACAAGCTTCTCATGCACACCCAGTAGTTGTGGTGATATTTGATCCAATTTGTCTTCCAAAGGTTTTATTGCTTCCAGGCATTCGTTGATTCTTGAGTCCAAGAGGCTAATGACTCGAAGATCATGAGTAGAACCGTTCTTGTTGATAGTGTCTTTACTCTGACTGAGAATATGTCTAATTGGAAGAAGATCTTTGTGGGAGAAAGAATCGGACTCCGTCAGATGCCGCAAGAGGCGCTTTATTAGAGTCAGCGGTGGTCTTCATAGATATTTAACAGAAGGAAAACCTTTATAATTGTACTTGGGGCATAACTGCGTTTGAGAGTAAGCTATGATACTACAATTCCTTGAACTCGGGGAGTGCGTACGTTGCCGGTGGTTCGATATTTTTCCCACTCGTCAGAAAGAGTAGAGATACTAATAAGAAGCAGTCGTGCAATAGGCGTTCTGCTATAACAACGTTAGTACGCTTCAAAAAATTGCCATGCCTTTGGGTCAGTCGCGGAATAGTACAAATGGGTGTAAAACGAAGCTTACATTGTAGCTGATCAGAGCCTTTAGGCTCTACGTTGGAGTCTTCAGCTTGAGCAACACTATATTGCTCTTCGTGAGCTCGCAAGAGGTCGCACAACACATCATAATTGTTGAGAACATCGGTTGTCCGTATATAGGTAGTGCGATCTTCCTTCAAAGTGATTAGACCTTGATACAAGGTCTGGAGTTTTTGGATGATGGATGAGTTCTCAGTCATGATTCTTTGGTGTATGGCGTGGTCGTCAAGCTTCCATCGGGATCCTGCAGATAAGAGCTTAGAACCAATCTTATCTTATCTTGTCTTATCTTATTGCGTCAGTGCGAACTCTTCGACCATAGGGCTTCTGACCTATCCGCACCGTTGTTGTGCGCCCGTGACGAAAGTCGGTCACTTCAACAGCAGTGCGTGTCGCTTGCTTCCGTTTCACGATATCACCGACCAGCGACATTCACGCCCGTATACGACCCACGACCAGCCTCCCCTAGCACTGATCCCAACCGACAGGTGAGCAACGATCAATTTTCCTTCGACCTGCCGTTTTACCAAATTCCGATTCGTTCACTCTACAGAAAACTGACGACAATCCGAATAGCTATCCTCCACAAAATGTCGAACTCTGAGCTTGCCACCTCCTACGCAGCCCTCATCCTCGCCGATGACGGTATCGAGATTACTGTTCGCCGCGCTATACCGCACTCCTTCGCCGTCCCAAGGAACCCGCCTCGCTGACGAAGCTACTATTTTACAGGCCGACAAGCTCCAAACCCTCGTCAAGGCAGCTAACGTCACCGATGTCGAGCCTATCTGGGCATCTCTGTTCGCCAAGGCCCTTGAGGGTAAGGACGTGAAGGACCTGCTCATGAACGTCGGATCCGGAGGTCCTGCCCAAACCACCACCACCACTTCCGGCCCTAGCACTTCTAGCAATGATGCTGAGAAGGCTGAAGAGAAGAAAGAAGGTATGATAGATACCTAGAGCAATTGGTCGGGTCGAATAGGTACTAATAAATTGTGCAGAGAAGGAGGAGGAGGAGTCCGACGAGGACATGGGTTTCGGTCTTTTCGACTAAACGACTTTTGATGTATAATTCAAAAAATATCTTTGTCTTGTCGGAGACGTTTCAATGTTCGGGACCACGGGCTCTTCTGGGTTAGAAAATGGCGTTTATGTTCATTTCGGATGCTGGATAGGTAGCGAATGCGAAGTCTGGTGCAACAATATCGATACCATCTTGTAGGAGTGATGATTCTGTGATATGCGTACAACTACCTCGCCATTTTCTCAACCACACCCTCTGATCAGACCTGTAGACATGATTTAACCCCTAAACTTGATCATCAGTATTTGGGTCATGCAACCGTAGATCTAGTATGTAAAAATAAATGGTAGCGGAATTCCAGAATTCCATGGTGTCGATATCAACCCAATTTGTTAATGCGATTTAAAGTTATCGCTAGTAAACAATTAGTAGTGCGGCTTGGCCGCAAATTTCAATAAACCAACTACCGTCCCTGCCTCATTGACAACTAGCCTTATCCGCAAAATCTTTACATATGTCGACAGTACTACCCCCAAAAGCAAAGCATGTGAAGCGTGAAGAGTTGCAAAGAGCAAGGGAACAACAGCCCGTCGACCTCATTCCCGAAAACGTACCTAATGTCGTCGTTCAACTGCGCGCTTCAGATACCGGAAACCAGCTCGGTGGAGAACTCCATATACCAGGCAATGCCACGGCGAAACAATTGGATCAACTTGTGAACAAGTTGTTGGGCACAGTACGTCTTTGCCGGTTGTGCCATTGCGGTATTCAATGTTGATTGCACGTAGGAAGATGATCGAGTACCTTATACATTCTCTCTCCTCAGCAACCCAAGTGACCCGGACTCAAACATCATTGACATTACCTCAGACCTCTGGACGACCGTTTTGAAGCCGGGCCTAAAAACTACCGAAGATGTTCTCATACTTGTATATACCCCGCAGGCCGTCTTTCGTGTGCGCGCAGTCTCCAGGTGTTCTGCGGCAATCACAGGTCATGGTAACGCGATTCTCGCAACGCAGTTTTCGCCTGCCTCCTCATCGCGAATGGTTACTGCCAGTGGCGACGGAACCGCCAGGATATGGGACTGCGACACAGAAACACCAATGCACACACTCAAGGGCCACAAAAACTGGGTCTTGGTGGCATCATGGTCGCCGGATGCAAAGCTTATTGCGACAGGAAGCATGGACAATACTCTGCGGTTGTGGGACCCCAAGACTGGGAAGCCACTCGGCGACGCAATGAAAGGCCACACAAAATGGATCACTAGCATAGCGTGGGAACCCTACCATCTACAGAAGGACGGCGCTCCAAGGTTTGCCAGCTCTTCGAAGGATACGACGATTCGGGTTTGGAATGCGACTTTACGCCGGGTCGAGGTGACATTGGCAGGACATACTGCTGCAGTAACATGTGTGAAGTGGGCCGGCGATGGGAGGATATATTCTACGAGTCAGGATAAGACTGTTAGGATTTGGGAGACGACCCATGGCAGGTGCCTTCATACTCTAACGGCACATGCTCATTGGGTTAACCATATGGCGCTTTCTACTGACTTTGTTATCCGAACGGCCTATCATGATCACACCCGCAATGTTCCCCATACGGATGAGGGAAAGCGGCAAAAGGCGAAAGAGCGCTTTGAGAAGGCGGCTATCATAGGAGGAGAAATTGTGGAGAGACTCGTCACTGCAAGTGATGATTTTACAATGTATCTTTGGGAGCCATCCAAGGGCAACAATCCAATAGCACGTATGATGGGACATCAAAAGGCGGTGAATCATGTCTCTTTCTCGCCGGATGGAAGGTTCATTGCATCTGCAAGTTTTGACAACAGTGTCAAACTGTGGAATGCGAGGGACGGAAAGTCAGTGAGACCGAGCTTAATTTGATACACGTGGGGAATGAAGTGCTGATTCGGGTTATCTAGATATATCACTACTTTGCGTGGCCATGTTGCGCCCGTGTACCAGTGTGCTTTCTCCGCAGACTCCCGTCTGCTCGTCAGTTCATCGAAAGATTCAACTCTCAAGGTCTGGGATGTGAGAACTGGAAAACTTCATACTGATCTTCCTGGTCATCAGGATGAAGTTTTTGCGGTCGATTGGAGTCCGGATGGTGCTAAAGTTGCCAGTGGAGGCAAGGATAAGGCGGTGAGATTGTGGAAGCATTGAAAGGTTCTTCGTACTCTAGACTGCGGTGTAGTTTCGCTGGTGTAATATTGGGTTGGATTCTAGATGGATGGGGACTTTACTTTGGAGGGTATATTCTGGGACATAGAAAAAAGCGATTGATTTTTGGGAGTTACGTGAGAACTGGAAAACCCGCCCGAACTCATGAATTTTGTTCTACCAACGCCGATACTGAAAGCAAAAATCCCAAATAATAAACACCAAACGTGACTTTTTTACTCCACCATAAGATCACCATCATCCATTGCTTGAGTCTCCTGTTGGCCCCTTTCTCGCCCTACGATCAACTGCCGCCGGATCTCAGGTCCAACCAGTGGATGGCCTTTAACAAGTATTAAATCCAACAGTGCATCTCTCTGGTCTTCTGTGATATCGTTTCTGTATCTCTCTGCAAAGCACAAAAAACTCTTGTGCCACAGCAGAGGTAATTCATCGGAGATGGCCTTGAACCTCAAAAAGTGGAAGACTAGAGCGTCTACGACCTTGAAGGGAAGCGCATATTTCTTGTCGATTAAAACTTTGATAAATACCGACGTGGGGCCAGTGTAATTCATTTCGCAGAGATGTAGGAGGGCTGCGGAGGAGTGGAGTACGGGGATGGAGACTCGGGTGAGAACGGAGCCAATAATCTGAGCCTCTTTCAAAGAGCAGGTGCCGCTCTGCAAAACCGTTAGAATGCCTGTCAAGGTGCAAGGAGGGAGAGAAAACATGCTTGGGCCAGAGGGAACAGGAATCCTTTGAAGAAGGCGGCGGGCTTGTATAGCGACTTCTTGAGGCAGTTGTAAAGGTGGATATTGAGCTTCTTGTGCTCATGAATATCTTCGCGCACGCGGTCCATCAGAATAACAGACAAGAACCTGCGCTAAATTAGCATGATGTGCCACCCAATTCTAAGACAGCTCGTTTACTTCTGTGTCTGGGAGGACTTCTGTGACGCAAAGAGCTTGGTTGCCTCGTAGCAGGCATTCGGCGTCCACTTGTCTGGGCGAGTGATGAACAGAATCTCCTCCCAGTTTTTCAAGGAAGGGATGATCTTGAAAGCTTTGGGAAGCTTCCCAGACTTGTATCGAGAAAGTAGGATTCCGACCCTAAGGAATAAGAGTCAACGGCAATCATCGGAGTTGGAAAATGTGGAACCATACTTGGTATAGACCTCAATAACCTTGGGCGGTAATGAAGGGGCCTCTTCCATCTCTACGTTATGTCCAGCGAGCTTTGCTTCATGCTCCGCAATCTTTTCCAAAATCTTATCGGCTAAAGAAACACGCTGTTCGGGCTGTCCAGATGGCATGAAGCGATTGAACAATTCCTCGTCGCCTTCATCAACCTCCACCTCCTCAACTTCCTCTTCGTCTCCGAACTCCACATCCTCGTAGTCCCCCTCATCTGATTCCGGGTCCTCCTCGAATCTCATTTGCCCCGCAGCACCCATGAAACCAAGATCTCGCGCTTGGGATCGGTTCGCCTGGTTCTCCTCCTCAATTTCATCTTGCTGTTCCTTCGCGAGATGTAAGATACGCTTGGATAGGCCGGAGTCCACATATTCTTCCGATCGCTCTTGTCTTTCCTTGCGCTTCGTCCGTACCACCTTGCGCAGGTTTCCGCCGGAGCCATTCTCAATAATTTCTTCGTGGAGGGGGTTATGGCGCCGCTGCTGGCGGGCACCAGAGTCGGCTGGCGAGGCAGCTTTTGGCATCGCTGTGGATTCGGGCGATTGAAGTTCGCAAGCGTTGTAGTTATTGTGTGGAGATCAAAATTTCAACTCACAAAAACCCCACACACAATTCCTTGACGCCAAGAATGCTAGCGTCAGCAAGGGACGGGAAGGATTTCGCGTCGCGCGCAACAGACTGACTTCATCAGCACCCATCCTTCCGAGTACCATGACAGACCCAGTTCCCGTTTCCATTCCACAGAAGCGCCCCTTTCAGTCCGATGATGCACAGCACTCTCGATCGAAGTTAAAAGAAAAGAACGTCCACCGAGAGTCGCGCGAAAAGAAGGATTCATGGCGAAAGAAGGAGACTCTCAGCAGCACACCGGCTGGTAGTATGGGCAGTGGGCAAGGTCCTTCCTCTGGAAAACATACCGGACACAATACTCCGCAGGTTCTAGACCACGCAGATGTTGAGGCTCCAGGCCTTGTGCGGTATCGTCTTCCGCCACCGCAGTTTCAAGACTTCTATGGACACCGCGCACCGCCATTGACGTTAGAGGAGACCCCCACAACGCCAAGGGAATTTTTCGCTGTCAATGACCAGTAGGTTTTGTTTAAGAGGACTTCTAGTTCCTTTTACTGATATATTACCGATTCTTTGTAGTCCAATGAACCGCAGGGGGTTCCGCTACAGTCCTTGTGAAGCATCGCACTTATTACCAGCGCTCTCGTACCGCGGCACTGAATATGAACCTTTTATCGCACGAATAAACTTCGAAGACATGAATCCACAGGTTCATGTCAACAAGGAGGGTACAGGGATAACAACAGCAAAGGGCTGGCGCATGGCAAGAGCGAATGTGGGCGTCCGAGAGGGCGACTGGTACTTCGAGTGTAAAATATTGAACGGTATAGCAGAAGAGGACACTCCTAGTGGACACGTACGGATAGGTTGGGCACGCCGAGAAGGTCCTTCCACTCTTCCCCGCCACAAAGAGGTTATCTGACAACGTACAGCCCCTCTTGATGCACCAGTCGGCTTTGATGCATATTCGTATGGCCTCCGCGACCAGTCTTTCAACAAGCTGCACATGTCTCGACCTAAAGAATTCATACCCGACACATCATTCGTGACCGGGGATGTGATCGGTCTCCACATCTCACTTCCCCCACTTTCAGTTCAACGGGAGATTAGTGGTGATCTCACGGTCAAATCTGGTGACATCATCCGTGACCGCCTTCCAATACGTTTCAAGAATCAGTTGTGGTTTGAGCACTTTGAATACCAACCCACTAAGGAATACGAAGATCTCATGAACCCTGCGACCGTTTCAAAACCTCAGAACGCACCGAAAACGCTACCCGGGAGCGAGATTCGGGTATATTGTAATGGTAAATACGTTGGTACGCCTTTCGAAGACCTCTACGCCTTTCTGCCGCCGGCGTCTAAGCCTCTACCAATAGTCGGAGGACGAGAGCTAGACGACGGTGCTTTGGGGTATTACCCAGCAGTGAGTGTGTTTAAGGGCGGGGCGGTAGAAGTCAACTTTGGTCCCGATTGGCTAGTTCCCCCCAAGGATTTGGGGGATAATGTTAGGGCTGTCTGTGAAAGATATGATGAACAGATTGCTGAGGATGTACTATATGACATGATCGACGAAGTCGATTTGTTGTTTAGCCCGTCGGATGATAACGAGCATGAGGATGGTGCGAAGAATGCTGCAGCGGGTGCAGGAAGGAAGGAGGTGATCAAGGAGATGATAATGGACGATGAATAAATATTGTACATGGTAGTGGAATGCATTGCTTTGATGGCGTTTGGTTGTATTGTATCCAGTATTGATAGTAAAAAGTTGAAAACGACGGACTGGTATAGTTCATGTTTCCTTTCCCTCCACAATTCCCATAGATATTCAGGCAGCTGTGATGGTTCAAAGCCAACACAAAGTAGGGAGTTTGGATAGAGATTGAATTCAACATCCCGTGTCATTCGCGTACTCTCGACCCAAAGTACCAAACTCCATGCACAAACAAACAAGTCAATTCAGTGTTTCACCACACCAGCATTACCCACACTTCATCCCATGGCCTATGCTGTGACCAGAAGAAACAACCGCCATTTCCCATTCAGTGTTGCTCCTAACAATCCCAATGGGAAGGCGAGCCACATATCAGCTCCGTCGCTCAATTTCAAACCCGAAAGCAACCAACCGTACTCGAACTCACCCTCGGCCTCAACTGCTTCAATCTCTCCTCGTCATCCCTAATTTTCCTCCGAAGCTCTTCCAGTCTCCTCTGCTGTTCCTCGAGACTTTCCTTCTCCTTCTCTCGTTCCTTATCGATACCAACAATCTTGCCGTCTTCTCCGAAAGCCAGCACGCTGGGATCAAACTTGAGGAGGCTCCCGGGTTCCTCGTCAGTTGAGGTTTCTGCCGCGAGCAGGGAGGTGCTGGGGAGAGAGAGGTCTAGGTTGAGAGAAGGGAGTTGGGAACTGGTAGACATGATGATGACGTATGTTTGTAGATAGCTTTAATTGACGGGCGGGAATTGTATGTAGACTATCTGTTTCCTCCAAGAGGCGCGCTGAACTGGAAGAGGAGGAGGAGGATAAGTATGGCTGTTGAATAAGGAGGCTTATCACCCTTGGCTAATTAAAACATGCAAGATGCGGGTTTGTTTGTTTTGCAATTGGAAACGGCCGGTTTGCGGGGGCGGGACGTTGATCCTTGCCCACCAAGGTATTCTTGTGCATCCAACTAACGATTTGAGGAATGTAAATATATGTAAAATATGCCACAGGGGGCCTTGGAGATCGCTATAGTAAAACTGTTGAGCTGCTGCAGTAACAAATCGCCTCGAGAGGTCGGGGAGAGGACTGTCGAGTGACGGTACGTGAGTCTCTTAGAGACCGCAATTGGGCAAGACTCAGCATTGCGAAATGATTTGAAGCGCCATCTGACTCATCTGAGGTACAATCTCACAGCCTTGTGATGCATCCTTGCACCGATTCGGCCAGGAAAATCGGAGAGTGGCGGTTTTCTATCGTGATTGCAGATGGATTACCGGTGAGAGCGAAGTTTGGAAGAACCTACTCATCTGATTCGTAATGTTTTCTCTGGGTCCCGACATTTCATGGTGCATGAGAATTCGAAGACGTTCAAACGTCAGGTTGTATCCTTGAAGTTATCAAAGGACTGCGACCCGGGTGGTGTGAGCAGGTGAAAAAGCGTCTAAACGATCGAACTTCGACTTCCGGATCTCGAGTCATGATGGGATTCATCATAAAGAACAGACCTACGATCTTCATATCTAGTCTTGGTACTGATATCACGGCGTCATTGCAGACTTACTCCGCGGCCATCAGCCACCAGCAATGAGCCGTGAGCCAGCTATTCACACATCGTAGTGACGCAAACCGTTCCAGCAACAGTTTATAAACGTCTCGCTGCTCGTCATGTTCAGGAATACATCCATTTCATGTAAACACAATTGAATACTATACTTTCACTCAAACCAAAACATCGTTATGGCAGACAAGCCATTCACCGTTAACACACTCCCCGGTGCTCCGGAATACTCTCTCCACGTCGCCAAAGACCTCCACAACATCCCAGCTTCTGATTCTGGGACTCGGAAATGGGCAGCGGAGAATCCGAACCAACCTCCACAAAGGAAGAGAATGGTACCTTGGTTTAGACTTCTCTATGCGGTGTTTTTTCATGGATACTGATAAGGATGGGATGGGACAGTCTTTCGGCGGCGGCAACGATGGCCATGGTGCTCCCCTGTTCTCAAATCTCGAGGCGGCAAAGCAGAAGCACATGTATGACGGGTATGAGGATATGAAGCCGAAGGATGGATTTATCGGAGGGATTTATAGGAAGCTGGTTAATGCAAAGCATGCAACGGGGTCGACACCGCATACAAAATGAAATAATGTAACATTTTTGCCGTTGTAAATAGTTGTTTTTTGATTTTATTGGTGCTGCCGCAAAAGACTCAATCAGACTCCGGCTGTTGGTGATGGTTGATGACGCTGTTTGTGAGGTCATCTTGGGGTTGCTATTAGGCTGGCTTGTGCGTTAACTATCACATGTTAAACATCTCGATTACCGACGGTCATTGTCCAACATCTAGCCATCGCAAGCTCCAGCACCCAATTTATACAGTTGAGTGCCATTGGCTGGACTCCATCAACCCTCCAGAATTATGTCTGAAACGCCTCGATCGGCCTCTCAGAGCCGACGCCATTCCCGGCGCTCCACGGGCAACATCAACTTCGCACAAATGTCTGTGTCTCCACTCACCTCGATGTCTCTTACCGAAGACGATTTCAACCCCTCCAAAGAGCAACAAAACCGGCGTTCCAATTCTTACATCCAAGGGATCTCTGTAAGCTTCGTGCACATTTCTTCTTTGCTCACATCTAATTTGTAACAAACAGGCACCCACAACACCCGGCATCCTCTCGCGAACCCCGTCCTTCCACCGCCGCGCGCCCAAGAGCCTAGGCAACCTCGAGCTTCCAAAATCAAAGTCTTCATCGCAACTTGCACGTTCGCGAGGATCTTCCGAATGGCTGCACCGCACAGGTGCCGCGCTCACCTTTGAGGCCCGCGAGAGTAAGGGGCAGGGCTGGTTGAGCACTCGGGCATCTTCGACGAGTCTCGTGCGTCTTGACACGGACGCCGACGAGGAGGGGCACATGTACGGTGCTGATGATGAGTTTTCGCCGGCATCACCGATGTGGGGGATGAGAGAGGAGTTTGATTATATGACTGCCGGAACAGGGATGGGTGGTGGCAATGTGCATAGGGAAGAAGGTGAGGAGAGTGAAGAAGAAGATATGGATCTGAGGGGTGGTTATAGGTTGGGCCAGTTGATCGATAGGCTCATTGGGTGGTCAGTATTTGCGGAGGATGAGACGGACTCGGAGGATGATAACTATGAGCATAAACCGGTGAAACCTATAAGAGAAAGGATTAAGTTAGCCCCAGCAGAAGAACAAAAGCTGAGGGAGGAGCAGAGACAAAGGAGGGACCAGGATGCGGGCTGGCAAGATCCGGCCTGGATTTTCAGTATTGCCTCTAACGTATTGTTCTAGTCGCCTTTTGTGGAGTTCTTCCTTGAAGTTAAAACCCTTTTTTCGCAAACGCAGCCTGAGATATTTAGCGAGATTATAGTTTACGGGCTGAATCACGGATGGAGGTTTGGACGGAGGATTGAACGAGGGAATTATGTATAAGTATATATTCGTTGAATGTGAATTCGTCAAAATGTACAACTATAACTGAATTGTACAAAACTGGAATATAAAGGCTAAACAAGACAAAGGGAGACCAATGAGTACAGCTGCGATGTCCCCTAACAAATCCTATCCTAGAAAATAACCACATTGATAAAACAAAAAAAAAATAGGGAGGCAAAGAAACTTATCAACAAAGACACCAGAACGAGCATGCTCGCATCATAATACGCAAACAAAACTCAAAAGATAGCCACCCGGTAGAAATGAAATGTCAAACTCAAACGCAGCGTTTCCAATCATATTTACCAGGTGCGAACAGGAACACCTGCACCAGAATGCATGCCAAACCCGAAACCAGTTGACGAACGTTGACTCCGCCCATTGTTTCCATTTGAGTCCCCACCCCAAGCAACAGTCTGCCTCATCTGAGTAACAGCTGATTCCATCCTTCCACTAGAGTGCTCGTTGTGTTTCGTAAGTTTCGCCTCCCATCCTCCGTACTGGAGACTGATTCCCGCACCCCGCTTTGCTGCCTCTTGTATAACCAATATCCATGCTTTTGCCATTTCCTCATATGCCATCTGCTTTGGGTGGTTGTGGAGTGGATTTTCCCAGCTCGGAAGTCGATGAATAAAGTCCGTAGCACCATCCAAAAACGAAAGACTGACTGAAGCTTGACTCTCATTCGGAGGCAAAAAGTGGGGTGTGTAATCGGACAGCGCATCGAGAAGTTCCATCAGGGCCGGTCTGACTCGATTGTGTGCATAATCGCCAGTAGAGTTGCCACCATAAGGAAATGCTGAGCGGTAGGCTGCTTCGTAGTTTCTCAAGGTCTCGAGAGCGGAAGCAACTGTTGGCCGAGGTGCAAGTTCCGATACTTCTTTGGCGAGTTCGGGATGCCTGTCGCACATCGTCTGGAGGATGTTCTTGAGTGTATTTGAATCAACCGATTCAAAAAGTCTAGATAAAGGTAGAGGACGGCCTTGGACGACGTTGCTTCGAGGTTTTTTGTGTGTGCGTTGGCTGTTTCCTACAGTGGATGGGGGTGATGCACCCATTTGATGATCCATGTCGCTATCGATACTCGGTCGAGGTTCATGATCATCTTCGGCCTTTCGCTTTTTACCACCTAACCGGTTATCAGTAAGAAAAATAAACAATGATGTGCAGCAGTTATGGGGGCCCACCAAGACGAGGAGGAGGAAGTCGTGAGTGCATGGGGGAGTTGTGGAGGGGAAAGGGTTGAGGATTCATGAGAGTGCTCATGTTGTCGGGGAAGCAACGAAAAGTGGCGCTCGAAGGAAATGGATCCTTATAAATAAGACAAAGGAGGGGGGGGATGGATACTGATGGAATGGAGATAGTCTGGTAATAATCAGGTAGGACGAGAAGGTGGAGGAGAGGATGAGAGAAAGAAAGAAAGGAAGAGATAGGTGGTGACGAGTTTGGTCAGTCGGTATGGTGGTCTGGGAGGGTGGAGAGGAGAGTGGTGGTATCGGAAGTAAGCCGTTGTATGGTGATTGAGAAGCTGCTGTGGCGCTCAGCGCTGGCCATAGAGGAAAGGCACGTCGCACGGGGCAACTATATCCGGAATTATCTACAGGTACAGTACATGTACCTAGAGCACCTACCCATTAGATACTTGAGCAGCTATTTCACACACTCCCCATTCACGCTCTGGGATTTTGGGCACTCTTCCATTGAGAATTGTTTACATCGTCTGAAATATTCAATGCGTGACGTTCGCCCGATTCCACATGGCTTGGTGTGTACGAGTACAGAGCCGCTAAAACTCTAAGACGCCTCGTAGGGAAAGATCTCCGCCGGCCATCTACCCTGTGTAGGAATAAAATGGCGTCAATGTGCACCACTGGCCACGACAGAACGGAGCCCACCGACTCCCACACTATATACGCCGACCGATGTCTTTGCACAAACAGTCACTCGATATGTGGGACATTGCAGCAAGGGGGAGGACCGCGTTCATGCTTGCTGCTTTTGGAACTTATCAAAACGAAGCATTAAGACCATGCTGCTTACGCCGCGAATCCATTTTGTGCTTGCCACTAGAGTGGCCATGACGAATTCTCTCTCAGCTCCCAATTTCTTGTGAGACATACCATGTCGGTGCACGGAGTTGGTTGGTGATGTAGGGTTCCGGACGAAATGCCGCAGGAAGGGCTTGGCGTGCTGCCCTGCTCCTTCACTGGAATTTCTACCTTCGTCCTTCCTACTTAAAAAGTGTGACTTATACATTCCGGACACTCTATTGTACATATACATAACTCCCAATACCAAACTGGAACTATACGCAGCAAGCAGCATGTCCCTTAAAGCCACAGTTTCAGGGAATTCATCGCCGGCCGAATCAGCTACCAGCACCGCACGCGTCACTGGGGGTGTGCCTGTTCAAACTCTGCGCTCGTTGTACTTGCAACTGGAGAATGGTGATTCTGGTGGTAATGGCCACGGGGGAAACAAAGCGTCCGTGACCTATCCTACACCTCGAACAGAATTTCCCAAAGTGAAGAAGCTCAACCCTCTCAATAAGAAACGAATACTAGTTACTGGTGTGAGTGCCGTTCGACCCTTCCTTCCTCCAGTGTTTGCAACGATTTGGGTTTTGACTGTCTTACAGGGTGCAGGCTTCGTTGGGTCTCACTTGGTTGACCGGCTGATGCTGCTGGGGCATGATGTGATCTGTATTGACAACTTCTTTACCGGCACCAAAGCCAACGTTTCCAACTGGATCGGCCATCCCAATTTCGAGCTTATTCGGTACGCATTCGGTTGTTCTATTGATGGCGGCAATTTCTAATCTTCACCTCCCCGTTACGGATGCTAGGCACGATGTCGTTGACCCAATCATGGTCGAAGTAGACCAGGTCTACCACCTTGCATGTCCTGCAAGTCCGGTTCACTACCAATCCAATCCCGTCAAGACCCTCAAAACAGGCTTCTTTGGTACTTATAACATGCTGGGCCTCTCGAAACGTGTCAAGGCACGTTTTCTTCTTGCCAGCACTTCCGAAATCTACGGTTCGCCAGCAGAGCATCCGCAACAGGAGGAATACTGGGGACATGTGAATCCGATTGGTCCCAGGGCTTGCTATGACGAGGGTAAACGTGTCGCTGAGGCACTAACTTACAGCTACGCCAGGCAAGACGGAGTAGATGTTCGTGTTGCCCGTATTTTTAACACCTTTGGTCCGAGGATGAACTGGAACGATGGCCGTGTCGTCTCCAATTTCATCCTACAAGCATTACGAGGTGAAGATATCACGGTATATGGAGATGGGAAGGCGACTAGGTCGTTTCAGTACATTCACGACCTGGTGGACGGACTGATTGCTTTAATGGATAGCGACTGCACAGAGCCAGTGAATTTGGGCAACCCGGATGAGTTTACTATCAGCGATTTCGCAACAACCGTTGCTGGACTTATACGAGAGGTGCAACCTAGAACCAAATCCAATATAGTCTATTTACCGCCTGTCACGGATGACCCGCAAAGACGAAGGCCCGAAATATCTAGGGCAAAAGAGAGAATCGGATGGGCACCACAGTTTTCTGTTATAGAAGGGCTGCGCGAAACGGGTAAGTATTCTTCATATTCACCCTCCCCGGGATGAACTGACCGATAACTACAGTATTATACTTCAAACGAACTCTAGAGGAATAGTCTGAGTCTGAGTAGGAGTATACTATTGATTACTGGAGTCGAAGGAGTTTTTGGATTTTCTAGGGTTAGCGAATCATACTGGCATCTTTTTTGCAAACTCCCCGTGTTATATTTCTAGTGCTGTGTTCAACTGCTGCTGTCACGGAAGGTGCAAACAGACAACGCTTATTATTCGTGATTCTCATGGGCGTGATCAACCAACTATCAATGCACACGATGGCACCATTCCAGCTTCCTTCAAAGTCAACCCGAAATCAATTCCTTGCTGGAAGACCTTGCGCGGAAAGGTCACGGTGAACGTGCTGGGCGTAAAACCTGGCTATGCATTAACAAAATGCCCTGGTTGGGGCGGTCTGCGGATTCCTACCCCTCTCGGACTCTATAGCACTTGCAACTTCAAACAGCGTTGTCTCAACAGGGAAGGTTTTGATCAACGGTGGACCAGAGGGAAGGCGAAGCTGGAGACGAGACTCCGAGTGCGAAGCTGTGACCTTAGGCTGTTGCGGTTTAGATGCTGCTGGTGGCGTATCCTGGATGTCCCTTCCCTCGCGCAAAGCCTTTTCCCGTTCTGCCTGTAATCTGCGAGCTTCTTGTGTTTCCTTGATCTGTTGTCTCACACGTTCCTTTGCCTGTACGTCTTCGAGCTTTTCGCGCTTGCGCTTTTCGGTCTCCTTAAGTTGCTCTCTCCTCCGGAGGTCTTCCTTCAGTTTCTCGGTGTCCTGTGTCTTCTTGCGACGAATAGCTTCGTTCTTCTTTGCATCCTGTTGGTCAGCGGTAGCCTGAGCTGCCCTCTTAGCAGCTAATCTGGTTTGACATCAGCCTCCAATCCTCTCGAACAGATAGCCAACCACATACTTTTCACGAAGCTCTGCTAGTTTTTCCTTCTTCTCTTCTTCTGTAAGTGGTTTAATCACTTCAGTGGATTCCTCGAAGTTTGCGTGCTCGCTATGGATTTCGTTAGCACTTCTCGGCTGCAGCAAGCTCCAAGGGAGAACCAACGTTCTAGTGGCGTGAAATTCGGCACGTTCAGGAGATGAGAATAGTTTTCCGCAGTCCATGCATTTCAAGCTGGCAGCTGTACCAGTGGTTTCTGCCTTGTCCCCGTCTGCGTCGAGAGAGCTGGAGGTAGAAGATGCAGCACCAAGAGCTTGTTCCGTTGAAGCACTTCCATCAAGTTCTTCGATGGGTTTATCCTGGTTCCTATCAAGCCACTCGATAGCATCTTGGACTATGCAAGCAATCAGAGGAACGTTCCCAGAGCTGTGATTCCGGTATGCAACTTACGGCCTTTGGTTTTGTTGACGGCAAGTTTCACACGCTGGGCGTCGAATCCCATCTCGACCAGGAGGTCATAGTCAGTCTGCGCCATTTTTTGAAATTTGCGGGAGGGAGCGATAATAGGTTGAAGTGTTCGTTAACAAAGGGATGCGAAGTTGGTGGAGTTTTGAAGCCAGAGCTCCTCCAACCTGCAAGTTCCCCGCCAACACCAGTGTGGCTGAACATAGAAAGCTCCCAGCCACAGAGCCGCAAGTCGCCAGATCAACTTTGCCAACAGCTACTCTGCAGCAGCTGCTCGCTATAGGCCCACCGACTGCCATCCAACCCACAACGCACCCGCCTGGAATTTAAAGCAGCCAGACGCTTCCTCTATCTGCGTCTTGCCGTCGCAGAGCTACTCTTAGTTTCCCCGTCCCCGCAGAACCACCAGACCGGCGGCCCCACCTCCTTTCGGTTACCGCGTTTAATACAAACCCGCACAACCCACGAGACGACATACCGTTACTTAGTCGCCATTACTTCCCAACTACATCTTAGTGCATCCTACCGCGAATAATCACCGATCCCTTACTCTCAATATGAGTATCGAGCTTGAGCCGTCCGAGCTGACCTTTCAGCGTAAGTTACATTAACTGAAGTTTCTTTCTGCCAGAGTCCAAACTCACCGACGCCTCCAGGCCCGTTCAACAGGGAAGTCACACAAACATTGCACATTAGGAATCCCAACTATGACCCGGTTGCCTTCAAGGTTTGTGTACTTCAACGCCTGCGACGGGGCTATTCACTGACATATCGTTCATGATTCAAGGTTAAGACGACCGCTCCGAAGCAGTACGTCCAACAGGATCCAGTGGGCATGAGGGATACGTGCTGATTGTAGTTCAGATACTGTGTACGACCAAACTCTGGGCGCATCGAGTCGGGAAAGGAGGTCGAAGTTCAAGGTGCGCATACATCTCATGGGAACTCTGGGTATTGGCTAATGGCTGTGTAGTGCTTTTGCAAGCCATGAAGAATGATCCTCCGGCGGATCACAAGTGCCGCGATAAGTTCCTGGTTCAGTCTGTAGCTATCACGGCTGATAGAGAGGCAAACAATGTCCAACAAATTGTATGAACGGCCTCCACCCTGTGCCTAACGACTGTTAACACCAGGCAGTGGTCGCATGTTGAGAAGACCGAGAAGACGGCTATCCGCGAACGCAAGATTCGTGTCGTTTACCTCCAGCCAGGAGAACAAAGTAACGGAAACACTGCCGGAGAGCCTTCAGTACGTGTAACCAATAGTCACACATTGCTTGCGTTCGCTTGACTGACCCGCCAGTTTGAGTCGTCCCCTCCACCATACATATCGTCGGAGACAAACGACGTGCAGTCTACTCCTGCTTCGGCGCCAAGACCAATCTTGCAGTCGTCCACCGCCTTGACCTCCAGCACCCACAGCACCCGCTCCGACGGCGATGACAAGGACTCGGAGCTTGCTGCAGCAAAAGCAACCATCGCGAGATTAGAGGCGGAACTGAACAACCAGGGACTACGTCTGCGCAAGACTGCGGGAGCGGCTTCAGATGCAAAGGACCGTATAACTGAAGGAGCTGCGGGAATGTGCATGGCCACGCACCCTCCGGAAGGAATTTCAGTTCAGATTTGCGCCGCGCTCTGTTTACTCTCATTCTTCATCGCCTGGTTTTTCTTCTAAATTGCTCCTTTCTATCCATCCCTAGTCAACGCCGAATAGCTTATAATACACGGCCAAGGAGTTATCATAGTTTTTCTGCGCGCAGCGCAACCAGTAGTAGTAGTAGCAGCAACAGGTGGGACAGCAGAGGGTAGAACTGGGTCGTTAACTAAAGTTACTACTCTCATTTAAAGCATGGGTTGTGCGTGGATGTATTCTCTTTTGTCTCTTTGGGGTGATGGATGGAGGCGTAAGTTGGGATCGATCAACGTTTGTTAAAAACCTTGCGTGTTAACTATCCTCTATTGCCTTTGATATTGTGTGCGTGTGTTTTGCAATAGCTTTGCATCTTCTTTTTGTCCTTTTCACCAACAGTGTCTTGTATTTTATCATGCTCATAAACCGGGACATTATACCTTTCTTTTCCCCTCTCTCCCGCCACTTTCCCTGCAACCTTTTTCGTATGTATTGGAAATGTATGTGGAGAGACGGGATAGTGATAATTGGGGTAACTGAAAGTGAATTCAAGCCTACTCAATGAGTCACAGCGTCCGTGGTAATTATTTCTGTATTTGATACTGGTTGTGTCGTAATTTGTCGGGGAACGGCTGGCACTCTCCAGTATGATTCATTGCAATTAGATGTACAGTACAAACAACCATTATCAAAATCGATACTTTCTGCTTGGGTGTTCTCCTGGGTATGACGTTAATATCAACTTGTCGTGATTGTGGTCATTCAAGTAGTGTATGATGGTGATGGCGATGGGTTGCTTTGAACTATAACACAAGAATGCCAATCTATAAATCCCAATCCTCCCTTTGTTCCTTCTGTCTCTCCAATCACTCTAACCATTTAAGTACATCTTCAAGAGTAGCTCTCTCAGCTTTGGCAATTTTCCCAGTTGCGACCAGATGTTGTTTTGAGTTCAAATAGTCCACCATTGTAGTGAGGCCTTGTACGTGAGATCGTACCCCTCACAGTAAAATCCTGCACCTTTCCCCTTCTTCCCCACCGCCACACTGCTTGGTATCAGCTGTGTCATATTGAGGCTCTCTTTGAAGTTGATCTGCTCTCACTGTGCACTAATCATTCCTGCATCATCCGCTACAGGTGGATAGTACTTTTTGCCGGCTGCCTTGGCTTCGTACTGCAGCGTTGGTTCAGATCGTTTTTTCGTTCACACTCTTTAGCTTTGGCTGTCCATTCTTCGCAGTACCAAATGCAACGAAACTAAGGTGGTTAGTGACATAGAGATAGGTCAGAGAGTGTGAAATGACATACCGTATCACTACTAGAGGCGCCACTACAGGCGTTGGTTTTCTTTGTCGGACATGGTAGGCGTAGTGTTGAATTATAATTGAGTTAAAGCTCGGGTTCAAGCATCAAATGGGGGGTGCTTGGCAACGGTGATCGACATAACACCGCCAAAGCCAAAGCCAGAAGCTCACCACCACATTCAATCACATATTCATATTTAGGTAACTGCCTAACGATTCCTCTTTTGCCCGTTCTACTCTATTTTTTTACCTTGGGGCTACAACGGCAGAAATAGTTCTATGTGGCATTATGTCTTTGATGGCCTTACGGAGTCTTTGAAAGCTGTGATTTGCAGTCTTGCATGAATAAATAGAAAAGTGGGGCAGACAAGACTTTGTTATTTGCAGCACAAAGCATCATTCAACTACAGTAGTGAACAGTGTGGACTAAAGCGGCGCCCCGCACAATATGGACCCACCATAATCTAAGCGGGATCCCTACGGAAACTATAAGCATAACCTTAAAGTTAACATGGCATCGACGACGGTATCAGCGAGTTATTTGTCAAGTAAGGATCAGTAGTAATGATGGGAAAAGCCATGATTCAAGCAAATTCCCAAACCGAATAGATATCTATGCCAATTACGCCTACTCCAACTCAACTGTCTATATATAATCTGTCTATTCTTCACGATCTTTTCAGTGCTGCCTCATCAGTACCCTCAATCTCATCTTTGGTCCACGCAGCCTCCACCTTCCTGCCCGACTTTTCTTCCTTCTCCCGCTTCACTCGGGACCAGAGTGATACATCGGAATCGAAGATGAACTGATAGAACACGTAGGTCCAGCTAGTATGCTGTGGGAGGGGCTTGTAGAATTCGCTGGCGATTTCTCGCAGCTTCGGAAGGCGTGTCCATGGGATTGCCGGGAAATCGTGGTGCTCATTGTGCAGGCCGACATTGTAGGTGAAGAAGTTGAGGGGTCCGTAGTAGGAAAATGTTTCCGGTGGTGAGGGGCCGCCAGGGATAGCGCACCGTGGAGAGGGCTTCGTTTTCTCGAACACGTACTATTTATACATCAGTTGAAGTTGCTAGGAAGACGGTGTAGGGCACTACGTGTTCAGATATAAAGTGCCCCGCAGTGGGATGCAGACTTCCGGCAAGGAAACTACTCGTAATGAAGTAATAAAATGAGTTCCACCCAAAATATTTCACAATGAGAGCATCAAAAGCGATTTCGGTGGCTAGATTGAGTGCGTGGATATGTGTGAACGGCAGTTGAAATACCATCATCGGCCGGAGAGCATAAAACAAAATCTGGAAGGTGCAGAAAAACGCCTTTCCTAAGATTGAGTCGAGAAAGATGGCCTCCATCTTGGTAGGCAGATCTGTGTCGACACCATCGACACCGAGTGACTTGTGGTGAATAAGATGGTATGGCTATTGCATTTGGATTGGACCAGTCAGGAGCCACCACTAAGGAACGTGTGAGATGTACCGACCCTGAATGCAGCGCTGTAAGGAACACCAATTGGCAGGTTTGCAAAGATCGCAATTAAACGGTTTGCGGTGGGGTTGCGGAAGGCAAGATTGTGCGAGATCTCATGAATTGCGAGGAAGAGGTTTTGGTTCGCCGTGGCACCAATGATATAGGCAGTAAGGAAGAAAGGCCATGAAAGGATTGGTGTGTTCCGGAGGAGGTAAGCAGTAGTGATTTGGATCGATACGACGAGGAGAACAACGTATTTCGTCAGCGGTTCTGGGCCGCAGAGTTTTGTTACCTAGGGGAATGACTATCAGCTAGGTAGCGCAGAGGGAGGACGAGGGTGAGGTACTTCAGGGTGGGCCCTGATAATTTGATGTCTTCGTGTTCGGTGGGGTTCCTCCTGGTAAGTCTGATCGTTGGTTAGCACGAATCAATGTCACTTAGGTCAATTGCTACATACCCAAAGCCAGTCTTGGGCGTCTTCAGTAGTTGTGGTAATAGTGGCAGTAGTAGTCATAGCTATCCGTTCATACACCGACCAAGCAAGCTAAAGGGGGCAGTAGAGAACAAAACGAAGAGTGAAAAAAGTGAGCGAGGGAGGAAAGGAGACAGAGAGAGGCAATTGGAAACCAGGTGAACCAGGAGAACTATCGGACAGGCTGGGGACGACGACGAGGGTATCTCAGTATGTACAGGCAATAGGAGGTGGGAGCTAGAAAGTTTGCCAGGCATTTTGGACTGAGCCAAAATGCTACCTCCCACCCTTGTTCCTGCATCTGTGCCTGGTGGTCCGTGCCAGACTGTGGCGCTTCAGGGTCTGCTGTGGCTGCTATGGCTGGTATGCTCGTTCCTTGGTTTTATAAATACTTGGCGTGCGCGAATAACTGAGCACCCAGTACACCCAGTGCTAGCTCCAAAATACTCCCACCTCGAAGCTCAAACAAAGTCATCCCTCTATCAACCCATCATCCAGGCTATCCATCCATCTCACATCAAACGCCTCCTGGAATTGCTACAACTTCTGTGCAACCCTCAAAACCTCCTTCCACCATGGCCACCGATCCGGAGAGAGAACAGGCGCTCGGCGATTACAAGCAAAAGGTTAATAGCCCACATGGTTTGTACTTTCCACTATAGCTCGTTCCTGACAATTTATTCTGCGAGTAGCTCCTAGAACACCGGGAATGGGAGGCGAAGCTCAAAGGGCTACGAATGGAGATCAAGGAACTCACGAAGGAGTTTGACCACACCGAGGACAACATTAAGGCATTACAGAGCGTTGGACAGATCATTGGAGAGGTGCTAAAGCAACTTGATGATGAGCGGTGTAGGTTTTTGCTCGAGCTGCTTATATCCTAAGAAGTCCGGCTAACTAGTCACCCAGTTATCGTGAAAGGTACAATATCCCGAACTCCATCCCGAACTTCATCCCGCCTGTGGACACCAACTAACCTTCCCCGCCACTAGCATCTTCGGGGCCCCGTTACGTCGTTGGGTGCCGCTCGAAAGTCGACAAGGTCAAACTGAAGCAGGGGGTTCGCGTTGCACTCGATATGACGACACTGACCATCATGCGAATGCTGCCTCGCGAAGTGGACCCATTAGTCTACAACATGTCGTTGGAGGACCCAGGCCAGGTATCGTTTGGTGGAATCGGAGGCCTGAACGATCAGATCCGTGAGTTGCGAGAGGTTATCGAGCTTCCGTTGAAGAATCCGGAGCTATTTATGAGAATCGGTATTAAACCGCCAAAGGGTGTGCTACTATACGGGCCACCGGGTACGGGAAAGACCTTACTTGCGCGAGCTGTTGCAAGCAGCCTAGACACCAATTTCTTGAAGGGTATGCACTCTCCATATCTACAACCTGGGAGGGGCACTGATTTAGCTAACTGATTTGTAGTGGTGTCATCGGCCATCGTTGATAAATACATCGGAGAGTCGGCCCGCCTAATTCGAGAAATGTTCGGATACGCCAAAGAACATGAACCTTGTATCATATTCATGGACGAAATAGACGCCATCGGAGGGCGTCGTTTCAGCGAAGGCACATCAGCAGATCGTGAGATTCAGCGAACGTTGATGGAATTGCTCAACCAGCTTGATGGTTTCGATTATCTCGGAAAGACAAAGATCATCATGGCAACCAACAGACCAGACACTCTCGACCCAGCACTGTTGCGCGCTGGACGCCTTGATAGAAAGATCGAGATCCCCCTACCGAACGAGGTTGGACGAATGGAAATTCTGAAGATTCATGCTGCATCGGTTGCAAAGGAGGGGGAGATTGACTACGAGAGTGTGGTCAAGATGAGCGATCAGTTGAACGGTGCAGATCTGAGAAATGTGGTGACGGAAGCAGGGTTCTTTGCCATCCGTGATGAACGCGAAGCAATCAACCAGGAGGATATGTCGAAAGCTGTAAGAAAAGTGGCAGAGGCAAAGAAGTTGGAGGGCAAGCTTGAATACCAGAAGCTGTAAGATGCGTCGGGTGGGTGATATAGATAATTGCCTCTCACATGAAATCTTGTACACCTGAGAATAAGCACCATGGGCTGGAGCAGTATCTCTTGCTTCAGCGAGTGTCACCAGTTGTCCCAAAAATCGGTTTCATGCATTATCAGTGATACATGACAATATCCAGATCGTCCTGCATTGCTTTTTCCTTGCTCCAAATACACAAAATGAAAGCTCCATGGGGTCAAATGACAGTAAACATCACAAACAAACCAAAATATCTTTCAGAGAACAGCAAGGCAACGAATGAACAGTTGGATAAATCTATTGACCATAAACGAAACGCCAAAGCCACCGCCCCCACCACGCAATCAAACATCTTCGTACTTGGCAACATGAGTCGCAATCGCCCTCCCGGAGGGATCGGTCTGGTTAGACCACTTGGGTGTCCACCTCATAACAGTCGAAGCACACTGCGCGGGGAACTGCTCGTCGAACATGCAGCGATACCAATACGCCTCCTTGCTGTCCGGAACATCAGCACCCCACTCAGGCTTAGGGTTCTTAAGTTGCTCGTCCGTAACCATCTTCTCGGCGGTATCCTGTATTCATGTTAGTATCCATAATGAATAGTATGCCAATGAAAGGCAGTACCTTGAGGATGTCAATCCATCCGTACCCAACACCGTCACTAAACTGTTCCTTCTGGCGCCAAAGGATCTCGGCGGGAAGATATGGCTTGATATCGGGCTCGTCGGTGGTATCAAAGGCCTTACGCAGGATGTATTTCTCAATTCTTCCATTCTTGATCTCTTTCTCTGCTGGATCAATGTTCATGGAAACTTCAAGGAACTGTGTTGTGTACATTTGTGTTAGTAAAAGGGGTGTAGCTGTAGCGGTTGGAAATCTTTAAGTTACCTCCTTATCTAAAAAAGGTACACGAGCCTCGACACCCCACGCAGATGTTGACTTGTTGGCTCTCAGGCAATCTGCCAAGTGCAAGTTCTTCACTCTGCTAACAGTCTCGGCGTGGAACTCCTCCTTCGAGGGTGCATTGGCAAAATAAAGGTAGCCGCCGTAGACTTCGTCGCTACCCTCCCCACTGAGAACCATCTTTACGCCTTGGGCTTTGATCTTTCGGCTGAGCAAGTACATAGGGGTGGAAGCGCGGATAGTGGTGACATCGTACGTCTCCAGGTGGTAGATGACATCACGGAGGGCATCCAATCCTTCCTGAAGGGTAAAGTTAAATTCGTGGTGAACGGTTCCGAGGTAATTTGCCACCTTCTTTGCCGCAATGGTATCTGGAGAGCCGACAAGACCGATGGAGAAAGAGTGGAGCTCGGGCAAAGCAGTGATGGTGGAGTAATCGTCACTGTCGTCAATTCCGACTAGCTCGTGCTGAAGCGCAAGTCCAGCGTGGCCATTGGCATGACCATTGGTTGCTAAGGTACCGTTGGCCCTTGCCCTTGTGGTCTCGCGGGCGGCGATGGAGGCGATCAAACTGGAGTCAAGACCGCCAGAAAGCAAGACACCGTATGGGACCTCCGCCATGAGACGCTTCCGAACCGCCTTCTCGAGGGTGGAGCGGATCTTCTTATAGTCGACGGGGTTGGAAGGGATCTTGGAGGCATCCCACCAGCTGGGCTGGAAGTAGCGAGTGGTTTTGCCAGTCGCGGAGTCGTAGATGTGGCCGGGAGGGAAGGAGATGATCTTGTCACACACAGGGTGCAGACACTTCAACTCGGAGGCAAAGTACACGGCGCCGGGGGTCTTTGAAGAGAAACCTTGATAGAAGCTGGTGATTCCAATGGGGTCACGTGCCGCAATTGTCCTATCCTTTTCCTTATCATAGAGCACGAAGGAAAACATTCCGTCGAGCATCTTGGGGGTATCGATGTCATATTCGGGATACTATCGCCTACGGTTAGTTGGATTCACGAAAGACAATTTGGGGAAGGGGGCAAATGGAGGGTTTACCAAGTGCAGGATAACCTCGCAATCGGAGTTGGTCCTGAAGTTGGCCGCACCCTTCAATTGCTTGCGCAATATTCTGTGGTTGTAAATTTCGCCGTTAACAGCCAAAAAGAGTGTCTCTTTGTCATTGACCAAGGGCTGAGCGCCACTGTCTGTTGGCAAGTTAGAGTGGGTCAAGCGACGGGTCGGGCTTGCAAGTCTGACCAATGCCAACAATGCTCAATCGCTCATGCGTAAGGACTGTAATTCCCGTTAGTTAATATTCCCCCATCGTTCAAAGCAATTGAATACGTACTGGTATCGTTAGAAATGATGTTGCCACCTGCGGTCAGAGGTTGCGGTCAGAGGTTGTGATTTTTAGTGGACAAGATAAGGTGTTGACTCACTCCAATCAGGTCCGCGGTGACGAATACTATTCAGGTCTCAGCCAGCCAAACCAGATTGTGCACAGATCAAAGGACCCTTTCACTTACGCCTTTGCAAGCTGTAGGGCCTGAGGCTTGAACTTTCGCACCTCGGGATGCTTGTGGCAGGCGAAGATTCCTTTGTAGTCATATCAGCAGTTTGGCGGGGTACCAATGAGGGGCAACGCCTACCGCACATTGCTGCAATTGAGTCTCTCTAATAGTAACAATTGAACAACCAAGTGGCGAAATCGATGGTATGAGGATGTTCACGGTAAACTGAGGGCGGTGAGCGAGGCAAACGAGATCGTTCGAAGCTGGGTTATATACCTGAACAACCAGGACGAGGGCACAAGACAGTGGAGAAGGGCAAGAGTAATCCGACGCCATTGTGTCTAGAACCCTGCCAAAATTATTTCTCAACCCCACTATTTTCTCCGCCCGCACTTGTTTGATATCTAGTGATATCTAGTTAGTTTGTCCAATCGGAACGTGCAGCTGTGAAACCTAACCCCGACCTCATCAACCACATTCTCATCGAGATCGAACTTCTTCAACCCCATATAGGATTTCTTTTTCCAGCGTTGCTTTTAGTAGTGGCAATTATGTTTGTGTACTTGTTGGATTTGTTTCTCCTGATTCTGAATCCCCGAATGCCTACGTTATAGTCCACGTACTTAAGAACCCCCGCGTCCACGCAGCATCACAAGACCCCAGGCATACTAATTTTCAAATGCTCAATTCCGGATGTTGGAGTTAGATGACACTAGTCAGACGCGATCTGTAGACCGTAGCTAGGCTTTGGAACCATGGTATGAATCCTGCTGCATAGCTATTGCTTTTCTAATCTTGAACACATAATCGATAGACTGATATCAGGAGGAAGCTACATCATGAGTAAGTATGCTGAAAAGGACTCGGGGAGGATGCCCAAATTGCAACAGTGCTGCGATGCAGCAGACGTGGGGAGGCTAGGATAGTGACATGGACATGGACATGGACGCCGATATATTGGAGGGTACGTATGGAAAACACCAGATGGCAAATCGCTGCATCATATCGTAAATCGCCAAAATGTACATATTCACAGATCATAGGCAGAAAGGACCCCTGCATTGAAATGGATGCTAGAATTGTGGGGTGCATAAGACCGATGCATGCCGAGATGCTCATTCCTTAACGGCTACAGCGGCTGGCTTCGCCTCGAACCGCAGACGGGGACCCCAGAACACCACTACTGGCGACCATCCAGTGATCGGACGAGACATACCGGTGTTCGGGGACTAATGCCGCGGAGGTAATGGCGACCTATAGTAGAGATGCAAAGTAATCGCAGAATGGCCGGTGATCGTCTTTCCTCTAATGGACAGATGCATTTACGACAATTTACGAACACTCCACAGTTTCTCTCCATGGCAAGATGTGGGGGTAAATAACTGTCGCCATTTGTATGCAAAAAGACTGCTACGTGGGGGCTGTAAGACATTGTCACGATGAACGTTTGCAGCCCGCATTTAAGATGCGAAAAAAGTATTACTTGACAGTATGTGAAAGATATGCTTACCTAGCATAACATGTCTCACTTAAGATGAAGGCGCTGTATAGAAGTCCTCGCCGTCTTTCCTATGATCTCATGCCGACCTGAGCGGTGCACAGGGAACCGGAACTGCAGCCCAGCCGGGTAGTACAGTCGCCGATGTTTCCTTTAATGTACCTTTCGCAGCCAATACCATAATCAAAGGACGACAGTTGTTCCGATGTCAAGTTAAGGCTGGACCAAGCTGCAAACGGGTGTCCCCGTGGTATGAACCTGATGTCAGAGCTGTTCGTACAACAGTGGGGAGGTTGCTATCGTGCTTGCGGACCAGGCCCCCATAATTGTTACCTTAGATCTCAATATCCGTTGAAAATTCCATGCTCTTCTGGGACTGTCTAATACTAATGACCATTCGCCACATATTGCCTTTGTCTTTGCCGCTCGCCGATATTCAAACCGAGTGAGAGATATTTGCATGAAGGGAAAGTTTCCTATGTCCGTTTCTGCCATTTGAACCAATATTACGAACGTCAAAGTACTTTCGAATTTCTGGACACCGATGAGTCTCCAGAGACCCAATGTTTGTGTATTGGCCAATCGTAAATTGTAAAGTCAAGGCGGGACGTAGCATTAATTACATAACCATTTTTCCAAAACTCAATAAAACCTTGTTTCGGTCAACTCGCAAGGCTTCGTTGATGAGAGTACTCAAAACAACACCAGCCAACTAAAGACATGCATCCACACACACCCAGTGCTAGGCAACCGGTTGCAACACCGTGGGATAGTGGGTAGACTGTGCTTGGCCCGTCTATCGTCTTGCAACCAGTCTCCCAGAGCGGGGGTGTAGGGGGCATTGCTATACTTTCCTCTAAGCAGCTGTAGTACGTATGTACGATAAAGTTCTTCAGATCGAACTTTATGGATTCCTAGAGATTGATACTACTACGGCCGGAAGTGACTCACGATCGAAGAGTACCAGGATATCGCCGGTACTCGCCGCCGCTCTGCTTTTCAACAGAGGCCGCGCTTGCCGTCGATGTATTAACTAAATTCCCGGTTCCACAGTGTAGAGACTCGTTCGAATCATAATCTGCTTCAGAAAATCAACTGTTCACCAGGTGACCTTCAGTGAGCGAATACATGTGCTCCATGACGTGATCATCGAGGAAAGTAATAAAATTTTCTGTAGCCGGAGAACGATTATTGGGACTTAATTTGGGTGAAAATAGCCCAATATCGTCGCCCTAAAGGCCAACCACGTGCTTTTCTTCAAGTCAAGGGCTGTTAAATGGTACTAACTGTCGTCGGGAATATGCTGCGTGGTAGCAGACGAATCGTAAGTAGTACCATCGCAAAAAAACATCCTTCCTTCGACCGATTACTTGTTTCAAACAGCTGTTCCATCACAACTTGTGCTCTGACACCAGTGTAATAGGACAAGTCCCATGTATCTCGTTCTGTTTGGCTTTTGTGGGCCATTGTTCCACCAGGCCCACTTGGTGTCTAAGCCACTTTGGGGACGGTTCCAGACGTCGGAGCAGTCTCATTTCACTCGTTGGGGATGTTTCGCGTATCTGGATGACTCTTGCATAGACTGCCTAAAAGCTGAGGTATCGTCCCCTCTCTTAAACACTAGAGAGTAGATATGGCTTCCTGTGTATGGCGCGGAAATATTAACCTGTACAGTTCAGTAACATACTCTGGCGGAAAACTAGTAAACTTACTCAAGGTGATAGTAGAGGACCTGTGCACGGTGCGAATGTCACTTTGTTGGAGCACTGATTGTATTGGTAGGTAAGTCTTTGGTGTTGGGGCTGCATTCATTATGGAAGGTATAAATTATGAAGAAAACAGTTTCAAAGGCTCACCCCAATTATAAAAACTTGCTATATACATCTCATTTCCAGCAACTTGCGTTTCATATGAACATTTACAAACCCTAGCCCGCACATCGTCGGGCTTTTGTTCGGATCAATCCGGACAGGGTTTAAACGTGAGACGAACGCGTTCACGCGTCACTTCCTTCCCTCAACAAACCACTTTACCACCACCAACTCAAACAAGCATCACTCTTCGCTACTATCAGCCACAGACACGCTCGTCCACAGTCGATTCCAAACCAGAATTTCGTCAACCCCAATGCTAGTCTCCAACTGCGAACAACAAACGACTCCGGTCAATGGAGTTAAAACACCCACGTCGCGTCGCCGCGCCATGTTTATGCCTTCGCCCTCATCGCCGCTCTCGCCACGCCGCAGCAGTATCTTTAGCTCTCCCACCAGCAACGTTCGACCGGGTAGCATGCTTCCTTCGCCTCCGCGATCGCCACCCGAATTTCTCGCCCCGAAACGACTATTTAAACCTATCCCGATAGGGCGGTCGGGCGAGGAGGCGAGGAACGCGCGGCGAAGTTTATTCTTGAAGAAGGTGCAGAATGGAAGGGAGGATAAAGCATGGAAAGTTAGAGGTGGAGAGGACGAGGTATGCTTCGTGTTCCTGGCCGATTGAATGATGGGGCCTAAACGGTGTCGTTAGATCATGCGTATGATTTTCGTTGCGGAGCATAAGCGATGGGAAGCGTCATTGGAGAAGGCGGCGTCAAGGATTCCGACTATTTATGAAGAGGAGGAAGTGTTTGATGACCGGCCTGAGCAAGAGTATCCTGATGAGCTTTTTGTCCTCGAGAGTAGCGCCGAACTCCTGCTGCCTCAATATTCAGAGTGTATGTTTTAGTCAAATCCCACCGATTTACATACACCGACCTAATAAAGACCACAGATCCATCTTCAGCGGAAGACTTCGATGCATACCTTGATCGCGACGGTAAAGAATTGGAAGAGTTACTGTCCGAAATGGATCTTGATATGGATCAAAAGATGAGTGATGCTTAACACTGAATTTTGGGCTGATTGTCACTCTTTTTGGATGGTTATCTTATGTCTTTGGTGTACATTAGTCTCTTTAGGTTGTCAAGGGTGTTTTGTGTTGCTTCTGTTTCGTATATCAATTTGTATTTTTGTTGGGCCGAGAATAGGGGAAACAGGAAAAGAGGATGGGATCATTATTGGGTTTAGTAGATAGCAGTACTGTAGATAGCAATAGGAACCTGAGGTGTCTTGCTTCGGGACGACAGACAACTGAGTTCACTGTTTGCTAATTGCATTGCTCATCATTGGGTGAAAGTTTCAAGACTCCATGTCCTTTCGTTTAGGATCAAGTATGTGGTATTACGCAGGATATAAGACTCAGAAAAGATGGTTGGACAACTCCTGATGCTTTTTCCCTGCCCACAGGTACGCTTATCTGGTCGAAAGCGCTTCAACCATCTAGAACCATTCAAATGCAGAAATGATAAAAGATTCGGTCTGTAGCCTCAATATGCCCGGGGTGGGAGTGCTGTGGCTTTCCTGCGTGTGCCTCTATAATTGAGATTTATAATAGAGAGTAAAGTAGCATAAAGAAAAGCACCATATGAGCAAGCTGTGGCACGCAAGCCGGTGGATATTTCAACACGCTAAGTAATGTACATACGCTCGGCAACAAATTTACTGGACTGCACAATCGGAACCGATATCGGGCGGTTCAAGTCCTTGTCCCATATCCCCCATCAACTCCTGTGGAGGGGCACCAGCTGATTGCATCTTTGGGATCGTGGTCAGCTAGGCAAGCGATTGCTTTCGGAGACACTCGCTTACCTTCTGCATCCGTTCCACAATGTACTCTCTATCTGCTTCGTTCTCATCCTTGTAATTCGGCTCATCAAACTTCAAAACAACATCTTTCACGATGCTGAATTGCTCCCGATAGCGGGTCATGTTCTCCTTCGATTCCTTTGCCTCGTTCTTTCGGATCCATTCCGGATATTTTTCGTACAGCTCCTTCATAGGTTCGTATAGTATCTCTTTACTGGTCAATTGCTCCATCATATTCACTAACATATTCGAAAAATCTTCCTCCCCTCCCTCACTAGTGCCACCCATCGACTTCAGCATCTCAGCGAGGAAATCATCGTTATCGGGCTCTGCTAAGCCGGCATCAACCTCCGCGTTTGATGACTTCATACGCTCCATCGTCTGCTTTATTCGGTCCTGGAAATTCACCGCTGCTGGGTCTGTTGCTACTGCTGGAGCGCTTGACGGTCCTGAATCCATGGTTTCGTTTGCACCAGTAGAAGCCATAGCATCATCTAGCTCTTTAGCCAACTTTTCAAATTGACCCTGCATCTCTGGCTGGTAATTCTGACCATCAGTTCATGGGTGCTTCGTGTGTTGGTGAGTAGGCAACAGACAGATTCGTTCACATCATTCAAGAGATCTGCCATTCCTTCCTGCAGCATACGTGCCCAATTCTCGTCGAGAACATCTCCTTGCACTCCTCCTCCATTGGCGGGCTTGCCATCGTCGAATTCATCGAGCATGTCTAACCGGCGAATTACTTGGTGGTAAGCATGAGAAGGGGGCCTAAGACCTACCATCTAGTTCGTCGAACTCATCCTCCGAGCTGTCATCCTCAACAATCGCTTTTGAAGGAGGAGATGATTTTGGTAGTGCCGGGGGTACAACGGTTGTCTCGACAGCGCTGGAGGTGGCGACGGTGGTTGCGCTTTGTTCTTCTGTAGAAGGCTCAGTAGTCTTTGCTACTGATGTTGTGTCTGCCGCATTCTTTGTGTCTGCTACATTCTTTGTGTCTGCCATGTTCTTTGTGTCTTGATGGTTGGCGTGAGGTTGGCGGTGGAACGCGGGGGAAATATAGTCTAATCTTTATCGCTATCGTGATACCTCGGTAGATGACGAGATGGTAGACGCTTAATGCAGTGTACAAAATAATTTGTGAGAAATAGAGAATTTCGCCGTTCGTACTGAACACCTAGTCGTATCTGTTGCACAGTTGTAAAGTGTGGTGTTCGGTAGGGTACTCTGGGCAGTTGGAGCCAGCGTCGTTGAGGTTTGGTTCTAGATCAGGGTGGCTAAGGTTTGTAGCCTTGCCATCCCCAGCTACTGTACCCGCATTCACCACCAATCTATCTACATAACCACACCTTACTCTTCTCGCTCCACTTTCCTCTCCTCCATCGCAGCCATCACCCATCGCCCCATCACACCAATCCCATCTCCACACACTCAACGCGCACACATTATTCAACGGCGGTAAATCAAATTAAACGAGCATGTCTCTCTGCGTCAACCGTTTGCAGGAGGAGCGGTAAGTCCTAGCTTCACGGCTTTACGCGCTGTTTGGTAAGCGTTTGGTCTGACCGGTGGTGGGTGGTACGAAACTGCAACAGAAAGCAATGGCGAAAGGATCATCCCTTTGGCTTCTATGCGAAGCCGGCGAAGTCCCCGCAGGGAGGTCTCGACCTCATGAAGTGGAGCTGCGGTATCCCAGGCAAGGAAAAGACATTGTGGGAAGGCGGCCTCTTCAAGCTTGACATGATTTTCCCTGAAGGTTCGCTGTCTCTCTGCTCTCGTTGCGACGCTCACTGACTAACTGTCTTCGCTTCAGAGTACCCAACCAAGCCTCCTAAGTGTCTGCGCACCTCATTCCCCCACCCCTGCTAATCCTCGAACTGACATCCCCTCTGTAGGCAAGTTCGTTCCGCCGCTTTTCCACCCTAATGTCTACCCGTCGGGCACTGTCTGTCTTAGCATCTTGAACGAAGAAGAGGCGTGGAAGCCAGCTATCACCATCAAGCAAATCCTGTTGGGAATCCAGGATCTCCTCGACGACCCGAATCCAGAGTCTCCTGCTCAGGCAGAGGCATACAACCTCTTCAAGAAAGATAGACAGGCGTACGAGAAAAAGATCAAGTACATTGTCAGGGTGCGTGTGCCCTTCTTCCTTCCCTAAGATTAGGACTCCGCTTACCGGTACAAATTTTATAGGAAAATCCTGCACCCTAGACTTAGATATTCTACTCGTCGATCTTACTTCCAGCTCTATAATGGTTATTTACATACATAGTGGTAGGTAAATCGCTGAGGAAGGAGAGGGGAGAGGAGAGGAGAGGAGTCATAGTATCTCTTATCATTGAAGCTTCCCTTCTGGGCGGCTACTACGGCTGTGTGTGTGTTCTTGTCTTGGGGGGAGGGGCGCTGGGCTGTAATAAACTGGGTCATTTTTCGTAGGTTTTTTGGGGGGATTTGGCCGTCACATTTTTCCGGCGAAAACAGGTGTTTTCAAACCAAGTGGGCGTTTACTACTACGGATTAGGGGAAGGGCGGTGTTTGATCCAGACTTCTGTTTTTTTTTAACTCTTTTATTTTATGTTGCTGTTGACCTCTTATATCTACTCGTCTTAGGGATCACCATTACTTTTCTGAGTATCTAGGGGTTGTTTGCGTCAGTCGATGCCATGCCCCAAGTCACTTTTTGTACCTATTAGAAGGACTCGATATTATTATATGACAGGGCTGGCTGGAAACTTGATCTCGTGACGTTTCGTGCCTACCTTTCCCTTATCGATGGGGTTGATTGAGGGCTAAAGATATCTACAACTTTCCAAACACCAAAGCTAAATAATAATGCCACTGAATCTGAATCTCCAGATCGGCGATGATGTACCTCCCTTCCCTACTACCCCTCTATATACTTACTCAAAGTACTTCTTCTAACTAGCTGTGCTGACTGGCCGGTGGCTACATCCACAGCGAGTCATCAAATCCGCAACATCAACTGCTACAGCTGAAGGCGCGATGCGTTCCACATCAAAGGTATATTACGTTATTTTGTTTGTTTGCATTTTGACTGATAGGGAGGGTGGCAAAGGTCCTCGAAACACTTCTCCTGACCTCTAACAAGCTGCGACAAAAGGCAGAAATGACCGTTACAGGCCTGGAAGCAGTTCCTCGAACGAAGGCAATTGAGCACGCTCTGGTCAACCAGACCCCGTCTTCACGCAGTTCATCGTAGAACGAGCGAGGAAGAAGAATAAAGTTTTTCAGAGATAAGGGGGGCTTCATATTGTAATTTACAAACTACGAACACAGTATCATCATCATTTATTCCCGGATACTTTCTCTTTTTAGATATAGTGTAAGTCCCTTTTATTAGGATAAACAAGGGGCGAAATTCGCTGGTTGAATGCAACGATAAAGGATCTTGAACAGATAAAAAAAACTGAGTAAAGAAGTGCCCAAATAGAGAACTACATTCCCGGCGGCCTCACAGCGTTATAACTAGCCGCACCAGGAGGAGAAGCAGAAGCAGAAGTACCTGGGGGTGCTGCTCCCGGTGCACCCTGTTGCGCCTGCGCATAATAGGCCTGGTCTTTGATAGTGTTAGCGGTGAATTAAGGATGGGTGTAGATATCCCAAACGTACAGTATTGCATGTATGCTGCATACCCGCCATACGCCGCGTAAGGGTCAGTGCCGGTGGCGTAGTAGGCTGCATATGGATCGGTATAAGCGGTGGTGGTGGCCCCCGGAGCACCTGGAGGAGAGGAAGCAGGAGGCGGAGGCGGAGGGGGTGCAGCTGACGAAGGCCCAGATGGCGGGGGTGGCGGTGGAGGCGGTGATTGCCCTTGGTTTGGCATTGAGGGAACATAAACATTTGTTGTCTGTCCGCCGTATCCCGGAAAGCGCGCTGGTTGTGGCTGTGATTTGTGCTCTTCGTACTGCTGTTTCACTGAGGCAATCAAATCCTCACAAAGCTCTTTCGCGCGTTGAACTTCGTTAGGGTCCGGTCCACTGTTTTACATTAGCACCTTCATTCACAGGCTATGTGAGTTAGATAAGGAATCCATACGTCACATGAAGGTAGAGTGGTTCGTCACTCTCCTCCGTTCCATGTTCTCTAAACCCGGATCCTCGGCCCTTTATCTGAACGCGGCAACGCGTCTCTTGCTGAATATGCTTGACATACTGACCACCGTGGCCTACCACCGAAGCTCGCAAGTTGAAACCGGGGATCGGCTCCAATCCTACCACAACCTTTTCTTCTGGCCATTTACGCTGTGAGGAAGTCAGCAGTGAAATAAATCCCATTGAGCAAATATCACACCGACCCTGCCATATTCATCCCTTTCGATGGGCTCTGGGGGTTCCCTTCTCCTGAATCTGCGCTCATCCACAAGGTTTGGGAGCTCTTGCTTCATGAGTTCTTCGATCTTAGCAACTGCCTTCTCCAGGCCTTCCTTCGTGGTGCTGGTGATATGTAGGTAAAGAGGAGGGTTCTGCATCCTTGTAAGTGAAATATCTAACAGAAGATGACAGTGAGAACATACAGCTGGTGTGGCCATGGATTTGTCCGGATAGTAGGCCCCTCGGGTCGTGACATCTTGAAATCAACTACAATGAGCAAACTTGTCCTAATAGAATAATTAAAGAGCTTGTGAGAGCGTACCCGCGCCAGTTTCTTCTTTGATCTAAATGAGCACGGATGAGAGTCAGCGGCAAGACACGTAAGGGTTTGTGCAATTCTAGATGGCACAGTTTAGTCTCCAAATGATAACTGTACTAGACAGCAAAAGCTGGGAGCCACATGAGTGTACAAAAAGCTCAATAAATGGGGGGGAAGTGTTCTAACGGTCCAACCGGATACCTGAGGAGAGGACGAGCTTTACCATTTTCTGAGTAGCACCTTTGGTCAGCGTATATCGGTTCCTTAGATCATTTACTTCGATGTCCTTGATGTAGTCGCCGTCCGCAATGTACATCTCACTATTGAATGTGGACGTTGCTGGTGGACTGGAGGATTTGCCGACAGCCTATCACCAAATGATGGGTTAGAAGGGGCTACTGAGATATTGAGGGTGGCGTAAAGTACCGATCGAATGGGGGGCACGTCAACATGTTGCACCCCGCGCTTCGCTTGAATAGAGGCATTAATCCTAGCGGCCGCGGCGGCTATCCGTTGGTTAGCAGACAACTTTTTTCTCGTGTGGACAGTATCTGAAGCGTGTTCGAACCTGCTGCAGCAGCGGGATCCACGGCCTTTTTCGTCTCCGCCGATGGAGTTGCAGAAGAACGAGAGTGCACGGTTGGACTTCTACTACGGCGGCGAGAGCTTTCCGGAGAGCGCGAGCGACGGTCTTCGCGGCGATCATCCCAACGAGAGCGACCAGAGGACCTGTCACGGTCATGGCGATGGCTTTCTCTGTCGAGTCGCGGGTCCCTGGGTTCGTCCCATTTGCTGCGCTTCCTGCGATCGGGAGAGCCGTTCGTCATATTTTGAGCCCTGGGTTTAGGGACTGAGAGAGCTGAATGAGTGCGTAGTTGAATCTGCTATTCACTACAGTAGACGATGTATGAAGTGTTTGTGCCGGGAGTTGATGGAGAATGTAGAAAGAGGAGAGGAGTTCAAACTGAAGCGAGATGAAGTGAGACTAACATAACGTTCACCATTGACCATCATGGAACTGCGCCTGCCAAGACCTGGCAAGCTAACAGCCAGATTTTTTTGACTGCGCGTCTAGCACATGAGTCAAGCCAGCAGCCGCGGATAACGCTTAACTTAACTTCTCGCCGAGTGATCAACAAATATTTATTTGCAACGATTTTGTAAAGGCGACTTCGGCTTGTCGTCGGCTGAGTTGCCTTAAATTCTGGTTGGTGGTAGTGGTAGTGGTGCTAAGGGCTTTTGTGCCCACCATCCACCCTTCCTCGCTCCAATTCTCCTCCAACCCTCGCCCACCACCGCCCTCTGCACCCTCTGCCTTTACAGGTCAATTGGCTGCAGCATGGCCGCCCTACGTGCGTCCTGCTTAGCTCTGAGCCAGACAATATCTCGAACCCTCACGCCGCATCTCTGTCGACCTTCCAGCTCCTCGTCGACCTCAGCGCTCGCATACAAAGCCCTCCACCGCCGTGTAAAACCTCTCCCTACATCTGACACACTGGCCTGGTCCGCCTCGGCCGCTGTCTCCTCAATCCTATATGAGACCCCGCTACCATCTTCGGCACCTCCGAAGCGCCATGTCCTCAACTGCCTCGTCCAGAACGAGCCGGGAGTTCTCTCCCGCGTCTCTGGAATTCTCGCTGCGAGGGGCTTCAACATCGACTCTCTTGTTGTCTGCAATACCGAGGTGCCAGATCTGTCGCGAATGACAATTGTGCTGAGCGGTCTTGACGGCGTCGTGGAGCAGGCGCGAAGGCAGTTGGAGGATTTGGTACCAGTGTGGGCAGTTTTAGATTACTCGTCCACCCCACTGATCCAGCGAGAGTTGGTACTCGCGAAGGTGTCGATTCTGGGGCCTGAGTATTTTGAGGAGCTGTTAGCACATCACCGGGAGATCACAACTGACGGCGAATCGTTGGATATTGCTACCACTGAGAGAGACTTCCATCCCTCAAAGCTGGCTGCATCCCAGGCGTTGAGACACAAGCACGAACATCTCCGTGCTGTCACCGATCTGACTCACCAGTTTGGAGGAAAGATTACAGATATCTCTGATAATAGCTGTATTGTGGAACTGTACGGCAGGACCCTACTCTCACTCCTCCCGAGGAACTTATTGACATGTTGGCATTGCAGGTCAGCTAAGCCGTCTCGTATCGATGCATTCTTGAAGCTTGTATCTCCATTCGGTATCTTAGAATCTGCCAGGACTGGTATGATACATGATGTCATTTCCCGTGGATCGTTGCTAACATCTATATAGGCTTGATGGCGTTGCCTCGCTCGCCGCTTACTATCAATGCGGATGAGCTTGACATTAAGGAGGCTGAGGATGTTGTTGACGCCAGTGCACTTCCACCTGGTTAAACATGTACAAGATGATTGTAAAAGCAGGTTGGGGGGGTCTGTATATTGAATTACAGATCATAAGTACACCTAGCAGTGATTTACCATGTAAAGCGGATAAGTATCCCTGTTGCTCGGCAATTGCAATCCCCGATCTTCCGTGAGATTCAAAAACAAAATAATACATGAAAACATCCCATACGCCAAACTACATACCTATCCCATACCTAAGTGCCCAGTAACCCAAGAATAAACCCAAAAAAGCCATATGTAGTCTACTTGCACGTCTCATCTAAAAGTCCTAGTTCTATCATGGTCGGACATGCGCCCCGATAGGATCCGTACCATTGTAAAATACCTCCATCATCAAGTTCCCAATGCTCAGCTTACACGTTGCTTCCGCACGTAACTTCAGTTGACCCCCCAGCGCCTTCCTCATAACTTCGTAACCAATATTCCCGAAGCTCCAGGCTACGGGCAACCTTGGCGTCATCGTTCCACCATCCTTTCCTGGCTTGATTAGAAATTTATTGTTGTGATTTATCGTTCCAATCGTGCTTCCATTATACATTGCAACACCGTATAATGTGTTTATTATTATGCCGTTGTGGGGTAATGGGTTCTTGACAAGAAAATCGGCAGTTGAGGAGAAAAGAAACATCTGCACAATGACATGTCTTAGTATAGGTTTGCTATCAACCTTAGGGAAACGCTACATTAGGTGCTTACAGTTGCCGATTCTATAAAATGCGAAGGTGGTCCATCTGAGTCGGGATCTCCAAAGCGCGGTGTTGGAACTGCAATTTTTATACCCGATAGTGCTTTTCCAAGTTGTGGCATAAAAGGGAAGGATCCTTCGTGAGTGCTGAGAGTCAGAGTGGTATTATAGCCTATTGGTGTTAGAGTCCCTCAGGAGTGAATGGAGCAGAGTATGCTCATACCTGAGATGTAGTTACCCAGCAATTTTTCACCAGCTTTTACACCGTCCTTACCACTGTATCCAAGGGGATCCCAGGCGGCATGAACAACGACGGTGTTCATTCCCTTCACAAGATGTAAACTCGTTATGGTTCCATTTCCTAGAACAAAACCACCATTGCTGATAAGGACATTGGCGTACGGAACGACGACCTCCCAAGGAGTGGGGTTCTCGGCTGACACACTAATTTTGAGGTTCATCGATTGATCCGTCGTACTATCGACTACGATATCGTTCAACTTCGGAGATGGCATGAATCCAAGATCGGGGAACGCATCTAGAGTGATATTTCCAGATGCCGGGATATTATGGACTATAAACTCTCCAAGAGCAGTATTTATATCTGCATCCGCTGTGCCGTCTATTCCCAGATTTATCCCCTTGCCGTCTGGGAACAACAACTTTCGAATCACCTTTTGAAAGGTCCCGTAATCTGTAATGTTGAGAGGCGCATCGGTCACCTCGCCCCTGACATATAAGAGTTTCTCATCAGGAATACGTTTGGACTCAGCTAGAATCCATTTTTTGATGTCCAAAGTCCCGAATGCATGATGTTCATAAGATACATCCGCAATAGCTTTGAGTCTAGTAATGTTCAACTCTAAATTCATCTCCTCTGGAAGTGCGATTACTGCCTCTACCGTAGCACTTAAAAGTGGGAATGGGCCTGGGTTTGTGCCGCTTCCAGGGAGTTTAATGTTGACATGGGACAAACCGAAGGACTGAACAATGTTGTCAAAGGTGTGGCCGGGAAAAGGAACTTGTACCATGACACTGCTTAGCAGTTCCACCAACCACGCAGGGGAGTTTCCATCGACATTGGACCCATCTCCGCTCACATAAACAACAGCCTCTTCACCGTGCAGGTAACTTCCGAGGAAAGCGTCCATAGGTGAAAGGTGCGTATTGGGACAAATGGTTGTTAAATCGGCGGGTAGAGACTGAACCAGGCCCGAAACATTAACTGCAATGGCTCTATTGGGCTTTATTTCGATTTGCGAGGACGTTGCGACTGCAGCAGCCACATGAGAACCGGCATTGCACCCAGGGAGAGAAACCTGAAATCCAAGAGGAGGGACGTCAAAGGCTAATGGATATGGGTTTTCAATAACTGCTGATACATTTGCAAGGATAGCTTTCTTGTGGCCGAACTCAACCTCGCTAACACGAAGCCGAGTGATCTCATATGCAGGAAGAGCGGGAATGTCTATTGTAAGTCAGATCGCACTCCACTTCTCTGCAGGTGGCCTCACCTGTTAGAGTAAATCCTTGAGTTATCTTTCCCAGGTTTTTATGAAACAGCCCTTTCCGCACCGTAATTTCAACTTCACCGACGACTCTGATCGCTTTCAAAGATCCGGTCATGTAGTCGCTCGCCAACAAACGGATGGTATCCAGGGACCCTGGTTTAGCATTTGCTACAAAATCAAGCTTGTTTGAGTGTCCATTGCGAATATCAATGGATATCCCTGGCACTTGCGCAGTTCCAAGGAGTGCATTCCCGTAGTCCAAGAGACAAACATACAGATCGAATTTGTCCACTCGTACACTCCCGACCACAGCAGTCCCGACTCGACCAAGAATCCGTACACCCCAATTCCTTACACGGTGGGCATCTATTTTAGCAGTAGCTTGGACACGAACTCTCACTCCATTCGCGGTGAACGAATCGACTGAGAGACTTGATATATCCAGGATGGCTGCCTCTTGAGCATAGGTCTCTGCCGCAGATGGAAAGAAGAATCCAACAACCAAAAAGGTAAATATACAACCGCATAAAACTGAAAGTGCAACTATGCTAGCCCATCGTGGCTGTCGGTGTCGTGCAGGTGGGGAAGGTGGCCTTGCAGATGAGCTAGAGTAGAGCGGCTGCGGGTCATTTGAGAGAAGTGGCGAGCTTTCTGAAGCTTCATGATAGCTCGACCGGCTCGACCTGACACTCGATGGCTTGGAAGACATGGTGGTTAGTTGTCGAGGCAATGTGGCCTCGATGGAGTTAAATAGAAGCTATTTAGTACATATACATGCAGCTTCGGACTATAGAATGTGTAAGCTGTAAACTGCAGAGAGCTTAAAACGAGGCATACAATGCGGTTAGAAGACCAAAAGAATAAAGGGTATCTTCAAGACCCCTTTCGTGCAACGGTGACGTTTCTGTAGTCGGGTGGAGTGGAGATTGTAAGGCAGAAGAAGTAGTATGGTACTTTACACGACAGATACTTCCTTGGTGACGACAGCAACTCGCCGTGGCTATACCAAGTCGTGCTAAACCTTATTTAGGTTACATCTAAAATTACTCGCTTCAACAACTAAAGTAGTCTGGTGGAGAAGTTACGCTTTTCCATCATTCCCCCATTTACGATCGAAATGGACTCAGCGTCTTTGGTTTATTAGTATATCTTGTGTACAGGATTTTTCATACATTTCACAAAGTTGCTGATAATGTAGTAATTGATCAGCTTCAAGGATGTGCGGGCCACAGCGCTCCAATTCTACCCGCTCCCACACAACCTATTGAGACGAAATAGCGATAACAATCAACAATGTCTCTTTGCAAAGCAACTCTCCGAGCTTCATCGAAATCCGTTCGGTTCAGTTTTCAGTCATTGCTCTCATCCCGCTCAATATCAAATCCCGCGACTGCTTGTACCCCGTCTACGTCACCCTTCGCACCGCGACACTTCCTTTCCATTGCCGACCTTACATCGAAGGAGCTCTCCACTCTAGTGCGACAGGCGGCACAAGCGAAGCATGCAATCAAGGCGGGATACATCCCTGCCTCTCTACAAGGCACATTGGCTGGCAAGACTGTCGCTTTGATGTTTTCTAAGAGATCTACACGAACCCGAGTATCAACAGAAGCTGCAGTGGTCACAATGGGAGGGCACCCAATGTTTTTGGGTAAAGACGACATTCAACTTGGGGTTTGTCCACATTGGAATCTGCATTCCAAAAGAGAACTCTGAAGCTGAATTCTGGTCTTATAGGTCAACGAGTCTCTTTACGATACATCCAAAGTCATTTCGTCAATGACATCGTGCATTGTTGCGCGGGTTGGCCCTCACTCGGATATCGCAGAGCTAGCAAAAACGTCGTCTGTTCCAATCATCAACGCTCTCTCAGATGCATACCATCCTCTACAAGCAGTGACGGACATCCTCACCATCTCGGAAGCTTTCCCCAAGTTGGAAGGCCTCAAAGTTGCATGGGTTGGTGATGCCAACAACGTACTCTACGATCTTCTCATTGCATGTGCAAAGCTAGGCATTAATGTCTCTGTCGCGACCCCCCCGGAGTATCCCGTCGATGCAAACATTCTCAAGATTTCCCGGGAAGCTGCAACAAGCACTGGCGCCGCCATCGAAACCTTCAACAAGCCCGAGGCAGCTGTGAAGGGAGCGAACATCCTTGTGACCGACACTTGGGTGTCGATGGGTCAGGAGTCGGAGAAAGCACTTAGGTTAAAGCAGTTTGAGGGATACCAGATTTCGATGGATCTTGCCAAAAGAGGAGGTGCACATAAGGATTGGAAGTTTATGCATTGCTTGCCCAGGAAACCGGAAGAGGTTACGGATGAGGTGTTTTACTCGCCAAAGAGCTTAGTGTTTACGGAAGCTGAGAATAGGTTATATGCAGCCCTTGCTGCATTAGAGGCGTTTGTCGTAAGGAAGGGTCAGTTTGAAGAGTAATACCACTAAAGTGGGAGGCTTGCGCAGGAAGGGCAAAATTATCCTAGTGACCCATGCTCTGGAAGCTTTATACCTGTTTCATTTTCAAGTCGAAGCGAGGCAATTCTTTGAACTCAATATATCGAGTCTTCGTGCGTGAATCATTGATTTATGGCTCTGAGCTAACAGTGCTGCTGCACGTTATCTTCACCTAGTGATGCACATCTGTGAGTACGCTCCGTTAGCGTGGCGGAGCGGATACCTAGAGTAGAGTTCGAAATTCCCAATGGACTAAGTATGTACTCTACGTACGTATAAAAACCCCTAACCCTCAGTGGATTCCAGGCCATATAATGCTCTAGTCCAATCAAGATGTCTACACAGGTCGAAGGCGAGGTTTTAGTCTTTCGTAGAATAACAACTTTAGAAGTCAAGAGGATTTTGCGGGTCCAAAAGCCGGGCAATAATCCATGAAGTTAAGACACCCGGAGTGAAGCGGCTGTGGCGATAACGGGAATGATCTAATGACAACTATATGACGGCTTAGAGGTGCCTTTTTTCGAACACAAATCTGGGTTCGTCTTCTGCTGAGTCGATTTCACATTGGCACTGACTGCTAGGAGACCGCAATTACATCAACGCCAATTGCGGCTTCTCTGTGTGTATATGTACAATATTTGAGTGGTAATCGAGAATGGTGAGGGGAAGGTGGGGAAACGATCAATCATCGTTGATGAGGCTGGCAGTGATTCACCGTTTTTTCCCCTTTTTTCAACCGGCCAGCCAACCACGAACACTCTCAATCCGCAACCAAAACCCGAAAAATCAGCAGCAAACTTGCGCATTTCCTCACAGATTCAGCCATTTTTTCTTTCCAATCATTGTTCCCTGGCATTACAACAGCACCTGGTTGGTCGCAGTGAACCCGCTACAACGTCACCCAACGCCAACACTTGCTTTTCTCTCTGCCTTTTTGTCGATTCCACCTTCCATCACATCCATCTATCGACCCTCACTCTCTTCTGCATACTGTCCTCTACCCGCCTATTGTTCGCCCGAGCCTGTGTTTCTTGATCTTCCGTGCACTTGATTTGGGCGCGGAGCCTGACCAACCCCACCAAACTCCCACACTCCTCCCACCCATCTTAGTCAACCATGCCGTCCCACGACTACTGGAGACCATACCAACCTCCCCCACCATTTCAAGCTCCACCTCCGCCATTTCAAGCTCCCCCGACGGACTATCATCAATATCCCTACACGAACGTTCCTCCTCAGCCACAAGAGCACCAGGCACCCCACACGCCGCACTACTCTCAATTTCCGCAACAGCACTATTATCATCCTCCACCTCAACATCAATCCCAACCACAACCACAACCACACGAACCCAACCCACTATATGCGGACCCCAGATCCCCTCTGCATCAAGCTTTCAATCCACAAGTGGTGTTCCCACCTATACCTGGTTATGATACATACGATTATCAGATACCGGATATCTCTACTCTAAACCTTGATGAACGGCCTTCTTCACCGCAATATGTTGGACGGAGGGCCAGGAGCAGGGCGTCAAGCAAAGCGGGCTCGACTGCCACGAGACCAACTTCGCGGGTTGAGCAGAGATTGCCGAGGGGACGGACGAAACAAATATATCCGCCCCCAGGTTACAAGTCACCATATGTTGAAACTGCGCCAAACTCACCACTACTCCTTCCGAGCTTATCGTCGGATGTCGGGTCGGTGCTGGAACCAGATGACAGTTATATCAACAGCTTACCGAAGGACCCTCCCAGTAATACAAGTACTTTTTCTCCAGAAGAGTCTCCTGAGCCCAAGCGGAGGAAACGACCAGTTCCTTTGAAATCGGTACCAACAGACCGGGTCCCGCTCGAGCGTATTCGCACACCTTATACCAACTCCTCTGGCACTGCCAGTACAGTAGCATCATCGCCCCCTTCAGAGAGGGTTCCACTTGAGCGTGAGCGCAGACAATACGCTAGCAGTACTACGAATTTAGTGTCTTCAGAAATGGAGCATCAACCTGACCAGAGCTTTACTGAAGAGCGACAGTCTCCAGATCTACGATTGGAGCGTGAGCGAAGGCAATATTCTAGCTGCGGAACATGCCGAGATTCTCTGGATCTCGAGCGGGAGCGCTTGCCATACTCGAGTGATAATACAAATTCGATACCACCGGAGGTAATTCCTCGCCAATCTCAGCCCTATTCAAGCGCATCTTCCACGCCATCCAAGAGGTCCCAGTACGCTTCATCTGCGGTGGACCTGACGCATTCACGTGAAGATATCCGACCATATGGGTCTCCGCACTCACCTCAGGTTCCTCCGTCACCGCGGCATCCCCAATCGCCCCGGCATCCAGACTCACCACACTATGCATCATCTCCATTACATGCTAAATCACCACAAAGCTCGACAACGTCCCGTATCGATACTCCAACTCCAAGTGAACCGTCTCCAACCTCACCTCATCAAGAATCTTTTGGACAGAGCTTAGTGGCGCGGTCATCAACACCGCAGTCAGAATTCCTGGATTTGATTCCCGCGTGTCCAAAGCGGCGGCCTGTTTCACGAGGTGATTGGTACGGCGTTCCTTCGATACCGAACTTTCATGTCTGTGAGAAATGTTACGAACTCCATATCTACAATACAGCGTTTGTAAAATACTTCCTGCAAGTCAAGCTAGCAAAGGGTGAAAAGGCCTTCTGTGCCTTCAACACCCCACGGGTTCTGAACTTTGTCTGGTTGAAAACGGTCGAAGCAAACTTATTCGAGATTTTCGAGGGTTATGCCACTGAACGATCTAAGATTGGCACTTGTACAGGCATGGATGCCTCTGCCAAGCAAGGCGTGTGGTATATGGTTCAAGGCAATTCGAGGGGAAAATTCATTGCATGTCAAGCATGCTATCAAGATGTCATTTTGGCTTCTCCTTTCCATCAGTTCTTTGGGCCTCTCGAAGCTACCGTCACCGAGAACACTACCTCGTGCCACGTTGCATGGCCGTTTATAGAGGCTCGACTATTGAACACCACTTCGAGTTGGGACGAGATTCAACGGGACATTGAGTATAGGCTACATAAAGTCCCAGCATGCCCAGGAGATAAGCTTATCAAAGATCCGGGTCGGCGATGGTGGAAACCGAAGGGTACATCACTGCCAGTATATATTTGTGATTGTTGCTACTGGGATGGTATCTTTCCAACTCTATTCAGTGGTGAATTCGATTTGGTAGTGCAAGACTCGAGGGATGAGTGGTGTTGCGCCATGAGTGGATATCAATTGAGCACTGTCTGGCAGTATGCTGCGGAGAAGGAGGACATTATGCCCTGGTTGGACGCTACCAATGCTGCCTTATCGCCCATGTGCACATCTCATGGATCACCGGGCAAAATCTGGAACGTATTCAAAGACCCCGCGCTTGATGGAATCGACTTCTGCGAACGTTGTACGGATGTTTTTATACGACCATTAGGCTTCGGAAAGCATCTCGAGAAACGACGATATTCTTTGGATGAAAACATTCAGTGTGATTTAAATCCCACGAACAAATATCAGCGAGAAACTCTTCAGAAGCTCGGGGAAGCCGCAGCCTGGCGTGATTTTGGTATCTTGAAGGATTACTTGGCTCAGCTTGCTCAGCTTGCACCACAGGCTTACAGGCCCCCGCCTTGCCCAGGAACAGAACTTGCCGGGAGAACTCGATGGTGGAGTTGTGAGGGATTCATTATCTGTGAGGAATGCTGGTTGCTGCGTGTCAAGCCGTCGGTGTTCGGGTGCCGTTTCGAGGAGTTTGATCCGAAAGGCGAATATTTGTGCGATCTTGGTACTCCTGAGTGGAGATACATCTGGCAGAAACGTTGTGAGCGCAGGGAATTCAGCCTGTTCTTAGAAGCTATCATGCATAAGAATACGTTGGACGACGTACGGTTTAGGCGTATGGAAACTCTGAGCGAGATCAAGGAGAAGTCGAGAAGAAGATTATTCCCAGACGAGAAGAGGAGGCTTCATCATACTTTGAGTGTCTTGGAGGAGGAAGAGAGGGATACAACAAATATGTTGGCTGCATTGACACGGGTGTAACATTTACCTCATGCGTTCTGAGTTATTCTTGGATGTTTGTTTCCTTGGGTTTTTTCTTTGTTTGTCGATTCTGAGTACTTTGGATTTGGCGAAAACATGGTGAGTGGTTCCGGGGATTGGAGATTGGAAGAGGTCGGAGTTTCACGTCTTTCCTTTTTTAAAACTTCGTCAGGTCGTTTGCTGGGTTACGCATTGGAGATACGGGCTGATTCTCTTATGGTGGGGCGTTTTTGAATCATTATATCCATTTGCTTTATTGTATCGTACTTACTCTATATAAGGGCTTTGTTTTTCATGCACCTTGCTGTAGCGGAATGGAGTGTGGCCGGAATGACGGTGATCGCTGTTCAACTTCGATCTATGTGAACCGGATTCCCCCATTCACTCCTCTGGTTTACGACGGAGATGCACTGGTGGTTTTGTATCCTCCGCCAGCTCTATTTTGAGTAGGTGTAGCCGTGACATCATGACTCGCAGCATCGTAACTCACTCGCCTGAGAACGTCGCTGACACCTATTGACCCCATGAAAGCTGAGGCACTCACACCGCACACAATGAGCCTAGAAAGTACAACTCTATTCTCAACTGGCTGAGATCACGGTGCCCTGAATATTGTGACAGCATGGTTTCTTCCCCGTATAATTCATAGATGATGATCAACTGGTACATACATGGTTGTAACGTTAGCGGGGGGAGTATGGAAGAGAAAATAAACATGGGTTGAGGGTGCTTGTCAGAATAAATGTTGAAGGCTAGAGGTCATTGATAGGTGGGTGCTCCGGTATCTTACACAGCCAGAAGTGAACCAGCCGTCTGGTTGCGTATCTGCTATCAGGAACATGAACTAAGTACATACCTTAGTGTCGATACGGCAAAAACGTAAAGACTTCTACGAGACACTTTGCAATTAAAGCCTACCTGAAGTATATCCAAAATACTTGCGAAGGCTTTGCGAAGACTTTGCGAAGCCAGAAAGCCGATAAAGTCTCGTAGAAGCATGACTACATTTACCGTATCGGCTCTAAGGTACCAGGTAGGTATGATGACGGAACTGAGCGAATTCAAACCCTTTCGGACAAACACTTTCGGGCAATCCACAGCGAAACCCGCTGAAGAATTGTATTTTTCGATAGTTGTGCCGATAATATGGAGTTATAAACAGTGTGAATTTCGGGTTCGAAATTTAGGGTTCCCAACTTTTCTTCGCCCACTAGCCGGACCGATACCTGTGATAAGCCGATAATCCAAAAGGATGATGATGGACCTTTCCTCAGCTCATGCACATCTTATTCTTTGAACTCATCCTGCAAGGTGTATATCATCCTAATCTAATAGCCAATCACCCCGTCTACCTCACCCCTACAACCACAAAATTCCTTGGACTTTCCTTATGTTCAAACGCTGCCTCTACCCATGCGTTCCTACATCCCATCTCTTTTAAAAATAACCACCTATCAACCACTATAACACTTTCCACCACACCTGCCGAAAATGCCATCAAACTCCATACCACTTCAAGCTCCTTTCTCCTACCTTCAAATCGCTGCTCGTACTGCACCGCTTCCTCCTCTGTCAATGGACACTTCTCCAACCATCTCATCTTCTGCACCGCTGCCGTGAAATATTCGAAGAAGCTGTTATAACTCGACTTTCGCAGTGAACCGATGATGATGGGATCTGTGCTCTCCGGGGTGATGAGGTGTTTATCAAGAAATATACGTTGGAGCAAGGCGCGGTAAAAGTGGCGTAGGAAGAAGTCGGCGGAGGAGGTCGGGGTCCAGTTGGAGGGAGCTTGGCAGGCCATAGAGCGGGCGGTAATGTTGAATTGGATATCGAGGGAGGTCAGGTGAGAGGAGATGGGGAAGCCATGAGGATCGTCCGCGGTCGAAGTGGAGATTAGACGTGGGTGTGGAGCGCGGAGGAAAGGTGGCTTCCAGGATGCGCCGTGTTTTTCGGTGAGAAGGTTGTAACAGCAGCCGATTAGTGCGACCCCACGGACCGAAGGGGTATTGCGGAAAGCGGAGAGAGCATGGTGGACGAGGTTACCGCAGGAATGGAGGGAGGTTAGTAGGAGGGACTTGGGCTGAGTCAGGCTGGGGGCAGGAGACGGGTCGTCGGGTTGTACCAGTGCTCCAGAGGTGCTATCATTGGTTTGCACTGCAGCATTACTGTTCTGCTCCTGCTCATTGTTGGTGGGTAGTATCAATCCGCTCGTTTTGGGGGAGACACCGTGGATGGCTTCCACAACCTCGTCCAAGTTTCCATTTGAAATAAAGGTCTGCACATACTGCAAGCTTCCAACCACAGGCGCCTCTCCTTCTGGTATGTATTCGCCGGTTCGGCGCTTGTACCGCAGCTTCTTAACTGCAATGGAATCGAACATCTTATCTAGCGTCTTTGCGCCCTCGATATTCACAGTTCGCGACTCAATGCCGACCACGCTATGTCCGTACTTTCTCGCCATGGTTCTCGAAAGGTATGCTTGTCCAGAGCCATAATCTACGACATGGCTAATCCCAGTCCCTCCAGTCTCTGCATCCGTAGTCTGGATATCCCGTACCAGATCGTCCAGAAAAGCGGCAAAGTTCTCGACCTATACCCACACAAACGACGGAAATGCATATGAGAAATCGTGGCCTTGAATAATGGTGTATTGATTCTCGTGTACATCATCACACACCTCATGAATCTTTTTTGGTCTCATCCCAGCGTTCAGGGCCCACTCAGTGCCATACCTGACGGTTTTCTTCGTCTTTTGGCTGGCGGCGCGCCGGACGAAGTCCCGTTGTAGCGTATGATCTCGTACGTTTCGGATGTAGCCTTTGAGGGTGGGTGGGATATCGGCGGAGAAGGAAGAGAGTGGGATTCGCAGTAATAGGTCGAGAACGTGGTCTGTGGACTGTGCAGAAAAGTAATGTATCCAGTCTTCGGGGATAACAGTACGGTAGATATCTTGAGGGACCGTCTCGGAGTCGCGCGTGAAGAAGTCAAGGATATGGATGCCACCACAGAGGGTTTGAAGGAGAGGGTCGGAGGAGAATGTGAGGAGAGATTCGATATATTCATCGGGTGAAGTGGCGGAGAAACGTTGTGATACTGGGAGGGGTTGTGAGGGCGGCATTTCTGTAATTGTGAATTGTAGTTACACGCCTGGAGGTGCGGGGAGTCGAGTGAGAGAAGAAGTTTGAGAAATTGAAGGACCCTGCTTCATTATAGTCAATGCTTGGCAGTTACGAAGTCTATCCCAACGTCAACTCAACTCACCTCCACAACCGCATAGAACACCTCTGACGCAACGTTCATCCTGATTCTGCGGAACTTCAGTCATCATCATCATGTCAACCATTACCCCGCAAGCTACTCAGTCCTCGAAGCCGTACTCCTCTCCTCTCCTTCCTCCCCTCATCCCACCTGTCTATAGCTCTAACTCAACACTTAGACCGATCCTCCCCGCCTCCTTCTGCGCAAACCAACCAAAGACCATCCGCTTGTACCCGTTAAGTAACTACACATTCGGCACCAAAGAGAATCAGCCAGAAGAAGACCCGTCTGTACTCGCGCGCCTGCATAGGTTGCAGGAACACTATGAACAGCACGGAATGCGACGAACGTGCGAGGGTGTACTTGTTTGCCACGAGCATTCACACCCCCACATCCTAATGCTGCAGATCGCAAATGCTTTTTTTAAGCTGTAAGAAGCTCTCTCCGTTCTTTGGATGCTTGACCCTGACGTATGCTCGTTTGTCAGGCCCGGTGATTACCTTCACCATAACGAAGGCGAGCTAGAGGGATTCAAGAATCGTCTTAACGAGCGCCTTGCTCCTGTCGGTTCACAGTTCTCGGGCGAGGGTGTAAACGATGAGTGGGAAATCGGTGACACTCTCGCACAGTGGTGGCGGCCGAACTTTGAGACTTTCATGTACCCGTTTATCCCTGCTCACGTTACGCGTCCGAAGGAGTGCAAGAAGCTCTACTTTATCCAACTGCCAAGAACAAGTACCCTCTCCCTCCCCACAGCTAAAACGCCCTACTGATGCAAAGAGTAGAGGTCCTCTCAGTTCCCAAGAATATGAAGCTTCTCGCTGTCCCGTTGTTTGAGCTATACGACAACACTGCGCGCTATGGGCCGCAGTTGAGCGCGATACCCCATCTTCTGAGTCGGTATAACTTTGAGTTTGTGGACGAAAATGGAAACGTCGTCGCAGTTACTCCTGGAGGAGAGTTTGGACAGGGTGAGGGAGGAGAGCAGCTAAAGACGAAAGTGTTGGCTGGAGGGAATGAGAATGGGGATATCAAGGTAGAGAATAGCTAGGTTGTGGTGTTAATGAGGAAAGTCGATTTACCCCGCACAGGAGGGATTGAACGCGGAATATCGAATACATAGATACTTAATAATTGGGGCTTGGGAAAGAAAATTGGATTGCACCGTGTGTTTCCTGTTTTTCAAAGGGTGGTGAATCAGTTTGTCCAGGACTACTGCTGTTGCGGAGTTGTGAATTCGGAGTTGTTTGCTTGGGTTCATATGAAATACAGGTATGTTGCACTGCCTTCGATATCCCGAAACCTGTGTGCGCGGTATCAGGAGCAATATCCACGAAAGGAGAGAAAATAGTTGGTGATTGCTGAGCAAAAGCGGTGATAGACTTCGACAACAGCTACCGGGGGAGGGAGAAACCTGTGGTCTCACAAGGCCCTAGCAGTTTGGACCTGAGGGGAATGTCACCCTAATCCTGATATTAGTGAGATTCCTTCTTTCATCTTATCTCACAGCATGCTGACGCCACATGGTACTGCAGTTCTGTTGCAAAATGGAGGGAAGAACCGTGTACATAGACATAGTACAGAGAGAAAAGAGAAGGAGAAAGACTCCAAATATATACAAGAGAGTTGTATGCCTTATCCCTTACCGGGTGCCCTACCATCATAGTTCCCACCATTGCGTAGCGGCAGCAGAGAGGGAGGCCTCACCTTTGACTGGAAGGGTTCTCCTTAGGGTAGTGGCGGGGGATTTGGGATACTGTCATACTCTAGTTAGAGTGCATACAGAATGAATACAACAATAAGCCGGGTATGGAAAGTTTAGAATGCCGAGTCAGATATTGTGATTCAGTGACCGTCGGTGATTAAGTACATCACTTCGAACGGCTCAAGAACTAAAGAAAGTTAGCAGAGATCAAATATAATCAAGCGATATCAGCTCATGGGTCACACTCAGGCCCTGACCTTGCATACGGTTCGAGTGAGCGATCAAAAATCAGAGAATACGTGTATCACCACCGGATGATGTTTGACGTTGGTTCGCAGGTGATCAATCCAAGAGCGCACCCAACACAACATTCTCTTAAATTAAAGGTCGGTGACTTTGTCTTTTGTCGTTTGTCTGCTGGTAGATGAGATATCCTATGTACCCGAGATCAAAGAACTTGCAAATTCGTGGTGGATATTTCTAGAATGGATCCTCTAATCCTCTCTACCTCTGGCCGGTTTTGCGTTCGACATCCTCCGCGATCGTGTGAGAATATACCCTCTTCAACTACCAACTTTCCTCCTCAGACAGGGTCTTCTCCAAGCAACCAATAATCTCCCATCAAATGTCCGACGACGCAACCAACATCCTATATGTTTACCACCCTGGCAGCACCATCCAACCTCTTATCAACCTGAATGGTGGCTACTATGCTGCAACCCCCACCTCCTCTCTATTTAGAGCTTAAGGTGGCTGAAGGAAAGTTCAAGGAAGAAAAGAAGAGGAGGAAGAAGGAGGAAGCCAGGGAGAAGGAGATGAAAGAGAAGAAGCAAGAAGGTGCTGCTGCTACAGCAGGGTATACTATTCCTTTAGTGTGGAGGAATAAGGTGGGTGAATGCTAATAGTGGGTAGGCCACCGCCCTGATGACTTAGTCATTGGTGTATGTCGACGACGAACCATTACCAGGAATGCAATGGTGGATTTTGGAGGCAGATGGATCTTATGCTCCGCAGAACTAGGGATAGGATTTGTTATGGAGATGGGTTCATTGGTTGTTTTTATGCTCTGTTCTTGCTGTTCTTGAACCTGGGTTAGAGTGAATGCTTTAGATTCAAGTTGATTCAAGTTGGGCCGTCGAAAATGTTTTAGCGCCTGTGGAGACACGCTAATGTCTTATGTGATTGTGTGCATGATTTCTTAGTAGAGGCTCGCGGCGGTGTTATATTCTGCGCTAAACCAGGAAATCCTTATAGGAATTTAAGATCTGCTGGGTAGGACTTTGCACGACTGTAGAGAGCTGTATCTGACCTTGAATTAAAGCCTCTCTTGCAGGTGGACACGGTGTTACATATCCTGCGGCGAGTGACTTAGAGTGGCGAGTGGCGAAGCATCAAAGTTTTCTCCGATGATCCTCTGTATATAAATCGAGTCTTTCTCCTTCTCTGCTTCTTTTCACTATATCATAGAATCAAACACACGGTTCTCCCCTAAGTACTATAGCAACACAAGGCGAACGTTGCCTGTCGAGTGATGATCCATGATCCATATTTCTCTGAACGTTTGGTCCGACTTAAACGTCCTGAACTGTGAAGATATCGTCATTACGCGCTATTTACTTTTACAAATTGTGGATGGCATATAGAGTATGAACATGCTAAGTGAGGGTTGCCTATCTAATATCGTGTGTGTGGGCAAATGGGCTACTAAAGGGAACCCACCACCAGGATGCAGCCAACGTCATAGAAAATGCTGAATAGTAACTGTGATTTGATTATGCTGTAACGCTGAGCAGGATTTCGGTCCTGGGTAGTGGAGGCGGGAGAAGAAGTCGCAAGGGTCTTGAAAAGAGGTAGTTCGGGGAAAAATTGCGCTATTGGTCGGCCGAGCAAGAATGCAGGCAAGGACATCGATGAGAAACGTGAGCTGTTCCGCTGCTAGAAAGTCTGTTACCATGCACGATGTTCTAACGGGCGATGGTCTGTTCGGGAGTGGCCACTAATGTTCTCTTCCTTTCGTTAAGGCCCCTATGGGACTGGGCGGGCGGAATTGAGCACTGTCACAGATCGGAGACCCGATCCCTTGGGTTTCGGAAATGGGGCAATCCTATAGCGAGCCCCGAACTTTATAGCATGTGACTTTCGTTGTGGCAACATTCTACAGTTTGTGGGCGGGGTACTGGTATTAACTGGGTGGAGGCACTGGCGCAAATGGTACTGGGAGGATTTCTACCAGATACGAACAAGCTAATGACCTGCATCACTGCAACCTTCTGAACTTTCAGGTATAGCACCTGTGCATGCTGCACTATTTACTAAAACAAACCTCCTTATAGCGTGGCCTCCTGTTCTACCAATGCTTAACACTGAGACTGGTTTCTGCTTCTTCTAGGTAGTTATTGAAAAAACTTGTTATAACAAAACTCTCATCCGAACCATTGTACTCGCAAGCTCGCCATGCTACCACGGCTGGGCAAAATTTTACGGTTATTCTGAGTAAGAAGATGATGGGAAGTTGCGCTGGGCTTAGACTTTGGCTCTGAAGAACTTCTCAACGTATATACTTTGATTTCAATTTTTGGATATATACAATCAAATACCGGTATAAATGCACCAAAAGAGAAACTATTATCCAAGATCCCACCACCAAACCTCTTTTGATTATTCAACAGTACAATACTATTTAACTTGAGATTCACACTCTCCTGACCCGTTCGATCTGTAGCCAAGTGGTGGCGGATCCGGACAAGATATAATTACCTACACCTTATTTGGCGACTAAAAGACTAGCACGGGACTCCGTGAAAGGCAAATTCATCTTTGCACCCCAGTGCTTGAGTGAGGAAAATATAGGTCCTACCCGGAGTCGAACCGGGATTGCCGGAATCAGAATCCGAAGTGCTAACCATTACACTATAGAACCCAACACTGCATTCTAATGTTGTAAATCAGCCTTAGTTGCCAACAATAATGCTCAAAATCACTCCATGGTTTCAGACTGTCGCACTGAACCCCGAAGCGGTACTCGTGAGGGTAACCTTTTGACAGTAGCAAGCTTGCATGCCAAGGCCAAGTGCCAGGTAGTATTCACCTCATGCATACAGCGCCTTATTAGGGGCGTGGGCACGCCCAGCGCCCACACCTAACAAGCCGCTAGCGGGGCGCCTTGCACACTAAGAAATTCCGGGATTTTTTCAAAATTACAAATTTCTCAACAACCACAGAATGGAGAGAAGATCGGAGACAGCAGTATAACAGACAACTCTAAGGCCTACATGTCAATCCAAAAATCAAGTCAAGCAGATGAATTTTTGAGTAAGATGACAATGTGAGTGAGAGTTCATGATGCTGGCATGTTTTTGCTTACCTTTTACTCTCTGTTGTATCACCAATTGTAAATGGAATTCACTAGTAATGCTATCAGGGCATATATGGTATTCTAGCTGTCACTTAATACTGGTCTTGGCAGATTTGGGCTGGTGGTTATTGACATAGGTACTATTTCTAAGATGCAAAAGTGGGGAACTCTCTACAATAGTATAACTCAGGTAGTTGTTGCCTAAGAAACATTTCCCAGTATCTAGAAACTGCTAAGTTGGCCCTGAATAGTCTTCTAACATGCCCAAGAGACACTGGTGCTGAGGGCACCAAATTCCAATCAGAATTGGTGGTGAAATTGAGAGTGATAGGTAGTTCTTCTTCACCTTCTTTTCCCTATACTACTTACCCCTGAATCCATCAATTCTTTGTCAAACTCTACCTGCTGATAAATAGAGTAGCATCACAATATGTTGATGGAATTCACATTATGTTTGGCCAGGTTCTGAAACTGCATGTAAAGTGATAGGGGGGGTATATCTGCTATTCAGATTAGGTGAATTCCCCTGGAGTGGCTTGGAATATCATCATGCCTGGCCAATGATGATGTGGAATCCTCTCAATTATTGTAGAGCTACTCTGTGCCAAAGGGTATTCAATTTGACAAAGAATTGGTGGAGCTATAAAGGTGGCTGGTAGGTGGGGTAAAAGAAGAAAGATTTACCACTATTTTATAGTATTACCAATACTTATGCAAATTGGATGCCCATTGGCACAGAGTCGGTCAACAATAGATAGAAGGACACTGCATAATTATTGGCCAGGTACTTAAATTGGTAGTAAAGAGGTTGATCACTTCACTTGAGTCATTAGCTATCACTTATTGTATATGTAATTTAGATCTACAATCAAAGATACACCTGCTAGTATAAGAGATAAATCTAAGAGTCAGGTAGAAATGATTTACCTGATGGTATATGATATATATTTAAGCAGCAGGTAGAAATAATTTACCTGATGTAAAATACCAGCAGTACTAAGTAGTGCTGAGTAGCATTAGCAGTTCTAAGTATTGTTTAGGTACTATATTTAATTTACAACCACTTTTTAAATAGTAGAGAAATCTAACAGAGTAGGCAAGCAAGTGAAAGAGTATATTGTTAAATACATTTCATATACAGATAATTTCTTGGTACTTATAAAGTGAATTGAGCTTTAAATTGAAAGCTGGAAGCAGATAGGTGACTCTGGTAATAGTGAGGCTATGGGGTATTCTGCTAAGGGCTGGTTAAAATTGGGTGTGGGATATATCCATGTCTCTAATAAAATACATTGGCAATAAGCATGAGGTAGTAGTATTTCTTTACATGGTATGTCTATAGTATTCTGTTGAATTCTCCATTTCATTTATCTTCTGGACATTCTTTTCCATTGGATATTTATCTTTTGTTTGAGTTGATCACTTATCATAGATATGATCAATTCCAATATCTAGAAGTCTTCTCTGATCCAGGTAGATACTCGTTAGACTTGTTAATTTTACCACCAGTAATAAAATCTGGGGTATTTCAAATCTATTTTATTTACTTAAGAAATTTGTCAAAGTTGGAAATAAGTTATTTGGTAATATGCAATGTACTGAACACTTTATAACCTCTGGTAGTCTTTCATAACAGTGAGAATGGCAAATAATGCAATTTAGCGCTGAGTGATTCTACATAATTCTGATAATAAATATGTAATACAAGGTGAGCTTCTGGTAGTGTTGCCACCATACCCCTTCACTTTGGTATACTAATAAAGTTCTTTTGGTGTAATAGCAAGAGTGTTTGGTCATGACATGGTGCAATCAAGTATGCTAGATTTGCACAATGAGTTGTTTGGCAGAGGCCTCTTGTGCAATCACACTATCATATCATAACTTCCAATTGGCTGTCAGAGTAGTAACTGTGATCTTGTTTTAGGAGCTGCATGGTATTCCCCTGTTCATGTTACTACCCTCCATTAGCTGATAGAATCTGTACATATTGGCACCCTGATTATATCAGATGCATCTTATACTAATACCTTGGTCTTGTTAGAGTGTACTTTCAGTTGTCAGAGTTCTTATGTATAGTTTGCATCATCATGTTAGAATTTATGGTATATTATTAGAGTCTAGATATGTATTCTGCTGATTGCCATTGCAATCATAATATTAGAACCATTTACACCTAAAATGAATTTAGTTAGTATGCCCTTGATTGTATTGCAATAATAATCTATCTAACTAATATGTACTATAAACATGAGTATTTATACACCCTCATTGTTGAGTATGGTCTCTAGGTTCCCCCATGAGCCTGTAGGTGCCATTTAATCTCAACCATTGATTGCATCTATTCTGTATATTTATAGCAAGGATCTGTATTACTCTCCCTGGTGTGATACTTTTGCAATGGTTGAATATATTACCAAATGTTTCTACGACAATGTTAGATATGTATATTCAAAATGGTATTGTTCATATTTCGATATATATCCACTTTAAATACTAAGGAGAGGCCACTGCCACCTGCCTAGTTGTCCAAGGAATGCGTTTATGCAGTAGTAGCAATTAAAAAACACTCTGGTGTTACCATATTGGTGAAGTGGGATGTATATGGCCATTGCATGAAATTACACTTTGAGTTTTGGAATAAGATTGTTTCTATTCTACCTGATAACACACAATGCAGAAACATCTTCTCCAGTATCTATGTCAGATGCCAGGACATTACTAGATCCAATGGGGTTCAGTTGTACATTACTTTCACAGTCATAATAATGACAACATAATATTCAAGGAGACTTTAGACTGGTTGTTAGGTTTTGGTGGCTATTATGTGAAAGAGTCTGGAAGCTAATTAAATATTGATTAAGTACAATATCATAAGCCTGGCCTGCAAAGAGGTGAACTTAGTTGTCAGTGCTACTGAGGAAGGCTTGAAACATGCAAATACTTACTCTATGGATAGCTGCTTTTGAAATATCAAAGTTCTTGATTGCCATACTCAGAATATCATATAGAGTCCTCTAGTATGTCTTAGATAAATTGTTGGCATCCATGGGATAGGAGTCCTAGGTATAAGTTCATTAAGAGAAATGATCTCAGATAGTATCCTACCAGTCTGTTGGTACTCCGATGTCACCGCCTGATATATTTACTGGTGGCCAGAATTGATAGTGGTTCTAGTCTATATTTGCATCTAGGGGTTGCCTATATGAGAGAGGTTTGGTACAGTTAAAGTCAGTCAGTGAATATTACTCTTACCTGCTGGGTATAGTACTCCTGATTCCCTGAAGAGGTGTCCCAGCATGATTATAATGACAAAATAATGTCAGCTAGAGTATTGAATGTAACATTGTTACACCTTTAGGATTGGTCACAGTTTCAGGGTTACGAAATATCACTCGATGATTATGACTGGTGGAGATGGAATAAGGTTCATCAATTATAAGCCAGCACTATCGCCACACCAATGACCACCTGGTACATATTCCTCAACCACATCATCACCACCCACCCTCGAGTGTTGTTACAGCTGCGATGGTGGATTAATACAGTGGAAACGCACATCGCTATATTCTCTATGGACAGATATAATGAATGACACTAGCCATCGTCACCTTTATATGAAGTGATTCTCAATTGGCATTGGTTATGGCCAGTAGGATGAGGACACCTGAGCACGATATGAAGGAAAGCTGTTGAATGGTACAAAGAGGTAGATGGGCTGAAAGACAACTGTCCGATGGATACCTATTAGTCTGGAGATGCACATCAGAAAGATACTGTTGGTCGGGAAAGACTGGAGGATTGAAAGAATACCATTTGCTTGGAGGAAGTTCAGGTTGACTTGTTATCAGGGCAAGGTGATAGAGGGACGAGAGAATGGTAGTTATTTATCTAGAGAAAAGCGTAGTTGGAATTAGGAGTTAGAGCGAAGAGGAAAGAGGTATATAAGACCTCTCGATTCTCCACTACTATAAAGGGCAACCTTCTCACGACGGAGAACAAGCCTTAACAATATATTCTGAATGGAAAGCTATTCTACATTTATGCTACTCTGATTACTTTCTGTGTCTGAGTGAAGCTTCGAAGTGAACCAGATCTTAGTTCTTGTATAAGACCAATATCAAGTCTGATAGCGACTCAAGATAAGTGGATACCTAGAAGGCATACTTCTAGTTGAGTGTACCTTGGAGTCGATTCCTCCCACATTACACTATATTGTTATATCAAATCCCTATCAGAAGCATTACCTCATGATATTCAAGATCCTCATTATCATTTTCTATATCCCACTCTGCCCAAATAATGTCCGCACTATCCACATCTACTTGAATACCCCTTCTACCAAAACCTTCTTTGATTGCCCTCAGTTTGAGATCTCTGATCCCTGGGACTCTATAACTGAGGAAGAATACGTCAAAGACATTCTCGAGGACTCCTGCAAAGATACAGATTGCTCTGATTACGAACTAAGAACATTTGATATCTTCGGAAATAAGGCAGATGATTACATTGGTCATTAATATCAGGCAGGAGGAAAAACAACACACTGCATCGTTTTCAAACAGTAGACTATGTCTTTATCGGAAGTATAATGGTTAACGGTGGAGAGAAGGAGCAATGTCTTGGTCCCGAGAGGGACAATTGGAAAGGTGGTGGAACAATACCAGCCTATTACAAATGAACAGGTTTCCATATGAGGAGTCGAGTTGCAAAATCGTCTAACTGCACACTTGGATGGAATGGAAGCTCTCATCTCAGAATCTATATTGAATTCCGTAAATGTACAACATGAAATGCCCCAACTAGTGGATGCCTATATGTCAATGATCAGTAAGCGGAATACCTTCTACAATCAAATGACCAAAGGAGTCGAAACCTTGTGCCATAATGTGTTTGCTCAATACACAGAGATTATTCTTCAGTCTCAGATCTTTGCATCAAATCTCAAGGGAGGAATGGCAGTTATTACAGCCAAAGCATCTCAAGATTATGAGAATCTGAAAGATGCATTCAATGCCCAAATCTCAAGCAACAATAGTGCGTGGGCCAGAATAGCTGCAGTATTCGGAGAATGGCACGATGCTGAATATGCATTGGCAGTTTGGTTGGAAGCACAAAGAATACAAATGGAAGAAAATAAGCAGAACACTGAAAGAACAATGGCAATGGTACAAAATACACGATGAATGGAATGGAGGACAACAAGAAGAAAGCAGAGGATGACTTGAGGAAGCAACAAGTAGAGTTGGCTTCAACTAAAAGAGAAATGAAAGCCAATAAGAAACAACGGCAGCAGGCCTTTGCAGCATTCCAGAAGCAGCTTGAAGAAAAACTCAAGGAAGTTCCAAAGGAAACCCAAAGCTGCATCAGATTTCTGGCGAAATCAGTTGGAGCTAGTGTTAGCAACGGTTCCGGGTTACCCGGCTGCGGTCCGGGTTTGGAACCGGACTGGATGGTCCAGTCCGGGTTGTTACCCGGAAAACAGGGTTACCCACCGGGTTCGGGGACGGGTTCAAACCGGACTGCGGTTCCATTTTACGGTTCCTACAACTTTGGCTCCAATTAAGTATTTGAGTTTTGATCGTATCATGACACAGTCAATACGTAAATTGTTCAACTTTAGCCGCTCATTCACCTCCTGCATTCAAATTTGCAATCCGACTGATATTCGTTGAATGGTTGTGAAATAATGGTGGAATTGGAGCGAAATTGGCGAGTTTTCGATCGCGACTCAACGAATACTTGTCGGATCGCAAATCTGAAAGTGAGAGGTGAAAGAGCGACTAAAACTGCACAATCTACATATTGATCATGTTGTGATACGATCAGAACTCATATACTTAATTGGAGCAAGAAATGTTGACTTGTGAGGAGCGGGTTTTGTGTGGAAACCCGTTGCAACGGTTCGGTTCCGGGTTGGAACCGGACCCGGAACCAACCCGGGAATTTGGACCCGTTGCTAACACTAGTTGGAGCTGATGATAAACCTGAGAACCAAGAAGGACACCCAAACCAGCCTAAGAATGTAGCCTTTGTGGAAACCCCAAGTGGTATCAAATGGACTTACAGTCGAAAAAATGAGAAGTGGGAAATCGTCAAAAACAGAAATGCTGATGTCGTTTCCCTACCACCTTCTACACCACCATCAAGTAAGGCTGGAAGTGGAGGAGAGGGTCCCTCTGGAGGAGGAAGAGGAGGGGGCGGAAGAGGCAATAATAATTGGGTTGGTAAATCAGATGAGCCATTACTTCCCCCATTTCCCACTGGAAACGACCCGCACCACAGTTCAAGCTCATCAGATAGCAGCAACAACCAGAGAAGGCGTGGCCTGGGAGGATTACTGCCCCTACCACGAGGAGGTTCTACTATATACAGTGGTTCCATACCAGGTCGAAACCCTGGCTGGAGGTACGAAAAGAAAAAGAGTCAAATGTAGCTCCCAACCGTTTTCCAAGGAGACCCATCAGATAACACCCTTCCATATTGAAAGTGGTTCCACTCAGTTGAAAACTATATGAAGTGGCACCGCGCAGACTTCGACGATGACATTAAAAAGATCATTTGGAGTGGAGGTGTAATGTATGGAAAGGTTGGAACCTGGTATAATGCCAGAGCTGAGTATATGAAGAAATACTTCAAGGTGGACGAATGGAACCCTTTCATCAGTGCAATGAAAGAAAGATTCCTTGACAGACAAGAGGAAAGGAAAGCCCTAGGTAAAATGAGGGAACTCAAGTACAAGGGAGATATTAAGAGCTACCTAACGGCCATGGAGACCCTCAATTACAATGTCTGTCTAGTTGGCACCCCTTGGAGGACTTTGCTTAGGGATGGGCTTTCAGAAGATCTCCAATACTGCCTGTCAACCACCAAATGAGAGCCTAGAAAAGATATTGATTATGTGGAGAGTGTTCGAAGGGTTGGATGAGCAATTGAGGAATACCTGATGGTGCAAAGGAAGTATTCTTCGAAAGATAACTCTTTAGGTCTCAAGACAAAGGACAAGAAGAGGAAGCATCAGGATGAGGGAGACCAATGAGAAGACAAACCCAAGAATGGTGGATCAGGAGGGAAGTCTGGCTCCAAGAAATTCAAGAAAGAGGACAAAACCAAGGGTCAAACTCCTGTCCATACAGACAAGAAGAAAGCCATGGAGGGAATTGCCCCGTCTTTGGTAGAAGCACGATTTGGAAAGGGCGAGTGTGCTCGATGTGGCATGGACAACCACACATGGAAATTCTGCCGAAAATCAATTGTGTGTTCGTCCTCTAAAGGCAAAAGGCTAAAACCTAAAGATGACCACCCAAAGAATGCCTCATCCGCGGCAGGTGCAGCTGGGAATGAGCCCAAGGATCAGGTTACTGCATCTAGACGAGTTTACTAGGTAGACTATAATGATGAGATGATCATTGAATATAGGACACTGTGGTACAGTTCTATAAGATAGAGGCAGTGGTGCTGATGTATATGTGAATAAGGGGATGGAAACGATAGTGTTTCCTTAGATAGCTTGGTTAAGTAAGATTGAATAAAAATGATGCCTGAGGATGAGTTTAGTACTTGAAATGTGCTGGCCACATAGCATTCAGTTGGAAAGCAAAAAGTGATCATAGATACATCCAATCCATACATTACAACTCATCCCAATTACTCACGACCCATTGTGGCCGGAGCAGTTTCGAAAGGCAGTTTATTATGAGTACATCACAAAATCAAAAGGCTTCTCCTTACAGTAATTCAATCACCCTGAAGAAACTAAAACAAGCTGCACCCGAACCTAAGTCAGGTAGAAGACCTGAAATGAAAATGTTGATTTCATTTGGAGACAAAAAGAATATTCCAGCAAGAGTGCTACTCAATTCTGGGTGTACCACACCTATTGCCTCAGAAAAATGGACCGAAGATCATAATGTCCCATTTGCCACCTCTAAAGAGCAGAACGAAATTCAGAACTTTGCTGGAGACACAGTAGAGGATTGCGGATAGTGTTATACCTTCCCAATTACCTGTCAACATAGAGACCATTAATCCACAGAAACCTTCGAAATAGGTCCAATGGAGCATTTCTGCGATTTAATGCTTCCATATTGGTGAATCATTAAGCATAAAGCCAAAGGATTCACAGATGGAGGAAAAATAAGCTTTGAGAGTGAAGGATGCAAGAAGACATGCACAAGGCAGAACTGCAATTCATTTACCATTGAAATTGATAAAACTATATTGGATTTCGGAAATAATTCTCGATGGATTGGAATTATTGGAAACCTCAAAATCAATAACAAGGACGAAATGGAGATCGATTGGATTGATAGGATTCCATGGCAGTATCCAGATTACAAGTCTCTGTATAATGGAGAAGTCTCCAATGTTTTGCCACCCCATCAATCATTTGACCACGCAATTGACACTCAAGCATGAAAGGAGCCCCTATGGGGACCTATCTACGCTCTCTCAGAAAAAGAGTTATCAGTGCTCAAGGAATACATCAAGGAAATGCTCGACCAGGGAAAGATCCGCCCAAGTAAGTCACCAGCAGGTGTACATCTCTACTTTGTTCCTGTCACGGGGGTTCTTAATCCCAATAATCAATTCAACATTTATTGAATTAAGTACAGCCGCCTATCTATTTTCTCTTTCTTTCCTCGTCTTATCCTAAGACTCAACCTCTTGCGACCTTCTTGCAAGAGCTACCCAATCGAATTGGTGCCAGTGACCGTCTCCAATATATATGTACATTCAATTTCCCAATTGAATGACCACTCCTCAGAAAATTCGTTGAATGGAAAAGCTCCGGTGTTGAGATATCTCAGGACCAGGTAGTGGATATTCTCGAGTTGGCAGAAACGATACACCACACGGTAAGTGTGGGTTAAATGCTGCTCTGCTAATTCGAAAAGTAGATTGCCGAAAGATTTGAGAACTCGTTGCAGTGCGTACTCCTGTTGATTCAATTCATGTCCAGGAATTGGTTGCCCAGTCACGTATGGATAGTAGAGAAGTATTGGTTGTAATAAATAGAATTCTTAATAATATTTTAAGATTGTCTTCGGTGTTCTGACTGTTGACTGTGGATTGCGGCTTGAGAATGTTCTACTCATTGCCGGAACAATGCCATCTCTTTATAGTCATCTTCGTGGGTTTGTACACTCATACTTCGACACTGGGACTACAATGCTCATGTTAGCGTTATCACAGTCACTCCATGTGCCCGGTGATAACATGCTATGCATCCCTTTAGGTTATTGCGTTTATGCCGATGAGGTATTAAAGCGTTTCGCTCCTGATCAAGATCAGGCCATCCATCGCAGGATATCATGTCAGACAATGTGTCAGATGAAACCGGAACTTAGACATGTCGCAATCCATGTGTATCAGTAGTTGGAACATCTGCCGATCTTAGTCGGTAGTGTTTATCGCAAATGAATACCTCACCTTAAAGGCTATTTGGCTTGCATCATAGATTTAATCGGCGACCAACCAATACTATGCCAATGTAAAATTTGATGCTTTAGCTTGTATTGTATACGAGTCTGACGTTGCAATGCATACTAACTCAAACCAATGCGCAGGGTTGCTTCAGGCCTCTTATCTTCAGCCAACGTCATAATTCCCTCAGTTAAGTCATGCTCAGGCCAAGACGATTCTCTTTTGCCGGGGAGTACACCGATTCGTCTATTGTCTTTAGCAATAGGTCGGATATCCCACGTATTAACATATTGACTATCGACTGCTGTGTCTGAAGGACATGTCCCCGTAGTATCAGGAATAATGAATGTGATTGGAAACTATGCGCACGGCTGATACTACATATCTCCGCTAAGGCAACATAGCTGCATCATCTTAAGTGAATCCGCTAAACTACCTACATGGTTTATCCCATTGTCATGCAATTCTCATGTATCCCCGCTACAGGACATGAGACTGATTTACTTGTGAAGTCATGAATAGGTGTTATGCATATCATGTGACAAGACTGAGAGTAACTCCATGACATGTATTCATATAACTATTGCAAGTACCATTATTACTGTTAAAGGAGAACCCTTAACAGTTCCAAAGCCTCATGGCAGAGGCCTATGAATGTGCGTGGACTATCGAGGACACGATAAGGTTACTAATATAAATTGATGGCCACTGCCATTAATGAATGAGCATTGAGATAGGATACAGTATGCTAGCGTCTTGATCACAATTGACTTAAAGGTTGGATTCTACCTCATCCGAGTTAAAGAGGGAGACAAGTGGAAAACAGCATTTCGTACGAGATATTGCCTATATGAATATACTGGCATGCCCTTTTGTCTTCCAAATGCCCCAGCTACATTGGAAGATGCCATGGAAATAATCTTTAGAGATATGCTCGATAGAGGACTCCTCATCTATATTGACGACTTTTTAATCTATTCAGAAACAGAAGAGGACAATAGCCAGACAGTCCTGGAGGTACTTCGAACATTAAAGAATAATAACCTTGCCATTGCACCAGACAAATGTGTATGGCATGCCTCCAGGATCAAATTTCTTGAATACATTATATCTTCAGAAGGAATAGAGATGGCTTAGGATAAGATCGAGAGTAGTCTGGAATAGCCTAAACTCAAATGCAAACAAGATGTGCAAATGTTTTTGGGATTCGCCAACTTTTATTAACCATTTTTTGAAAGATTTGCAAAGAAGATGCAGCCTATTACAGACCTCTTTAGGAACGGTGTTTCATACAAGTGGTTTCATGAATGTGCTAAGGCATTCCAAGAATTTAAGGACCAGGTTACTAAGGCTCCAATCCTAAAACACTTCGAACCTATGCGCCAGATTGTTGTGGAAACTGACAGAAGCCATCTTGCTATTGGAGCTGTACTGTCTCAAGTTATTGATGGACAACTACACTCCATTGCATTTTATTCCAGAAAGATGGACAAAGTGGAAATCAACTATGATATCTACAATAAGCAACTAGTTGCAATAGTAGCACCACAAAAGGAGTGGAGATGTTATCTTGAAGGAGCTTACCACCAGATTCAGATCTATACAGACCATAAAAATGTCGAATATTTTACTACTTCAAAGATCTTGAATAGATGACAAGCAAGATGGGCACAAGAACAGGCAGGCTACGATTTTAGAATATTCTACCATCCAAAAAGTGCATATGGAAAACCTGATGCATTGTCTAGGCATTTGGAGTATTGCCCAAAAAGGGGGGGAGGTAGCATTGAGGAAAACAAAAATCAACCTATCCACCAAGTTCTGGGACTTGACCTACTTATGTCAGTAAAAGGAGACTATGTTTGGACATCCGCTGCTAGAGCTAAGGGCTCTCAAAGAATGGTTTCGGCTCTCCAGTGACGATCAGAACCGATTATCCTTTCATTGCAGATATCGAAAGCGATACCTGTGGTCAAATTCGATAAACACATGTGACACGATGTGATCTTATCTGGCCAGGATGATGAGGATTGGCTTTAGGCATACAACAAGACATTGGAAGGAAAAGCGGACACAGACGTTACACTTGAAGATGAAGTTCTTTGGTACAAAGGAAGGCTTTGGGTTCCCGATAGCATGGATCTCAGAAAGATGATTTTCCAGGAAGAACATGACTCTAACGTAGCTGGCCACATGGGCCAGGTAAAAACGATTGAACTTGTAAGAAGAAACTTCTTCTGGCCCCAGATGGATCAATAGATTGAAGACTATGTCCGCTCATGTGCAGATTGTCAAAAGATGAAGGCAGTGCACCACTCCTGTTACGGACTACTGCAGCCAGTGGAGCTAGCGTACTGGCCTTGGGATGAAATATCCATGGACTTTATTGTGGATCTACCTGTATCAAATGGGTGCTCATCCATATGGGTAGTAGTGGACCGCTTCACAAAGATGTTACACTTTATTCCACTCAGCGATGGAGACAAGAGAACACCAGACTTGGTTCGCATATTCCTGAAAGAGACATGAAGACATCACGGAATACCATCTACAATACTGTCGGATAGAGACAGAAGATTTACATCCATGATTTGGAAAGGCATCGTGGACACACTTGGAATCAAGTCCAAGATGTCATCACCCTTTCATCCCCAAACCGGTGGACCAACGGAAAGAGTAAACCAAACATTGTAATGTTACCTCTGAAACTACTGCAATTACGAACAGGATAATTGGGAAGAAATGTTGCCAATGGCAGAATATGCCTATAACAACTCCCTCCATTCCACAGTCAACATGACACCATTCTTTGCCAATTATGGCTATCACCTTCGGACACACTGGCCAATGGAAGAGGCATCGCAGAATCCCACTTCTCAAAACCACATTTAATGGATAACAAGTGTTCAGCAACAGTGCCATTAGGGACTTGAGAAAGCCAGCGAAACAATGAGGAAATACCATGATAAGAAAGCCAATCGTGCACCAGTATACCAACCAGGCGATTTGGTTATGCTAAATGGGAAGAACCTCAAAACCAGGAGACCAGCAAGGAAGTTGGATGCCAAACTCCATGGTCCATCTAAAGTTATGAAAGTTATGTCACCTACAGCACTTAAGCTAGAACTACCCTCATGATGGCGAATACATAATGCATTTCATGTATCCTTGAAGGAACCCTTTCACATCGCCAGCAATCCGATTCGAGATCCACCAGATTTGGATGAGAAGGTTGCAAATGAACATGAATTAGGATATGATGTCAAAGGATATGAATACCAGACAGGATATGAGGTAGAGGAAATCATGCGCAGTCAATTCAATAAGGAACGAAAGAAGGTTTTATATCTGGTCAAGTGGAAAGGTTATCCAGACAAGACGGATTGGACAGAAGAACCATATTAGAATTTTGATAATAAATAGCTACTGAGTGAATTCCATAAATGGAATCCCCAGGCTGCTAAGGATAAGACGTTATTAGTTGAGCTTGTACTTTTCCTTCTGGGAGATATAGTTGAACCAGAAGGTTTAATGGCAATCAATAGACTGATGGATTAGGATATGGTTTTGGCAGGAAGCTGTGAGTTTACCAGTACTAGAAGAAGGAATATAGGATTGAGAATGACCTAGTAGGAGAGGGAGGTAGTGTTATACCTTTAGGATTGGTCACAGTTCCAGGGTGATGAAATATCACTTGATGATTATGACAGGTGGCGATGGAATATGGTTCATCAATTATAAGCCAGCACTATCGCCACACCAATGACCGACAGGCACATATCCCTCAACCACATCATTACCACCCACCCTTGAGTGTTGTTACAGCTGCGATGGTGTGTCAATACAGCGCAAACGCCCATCGCAATATTCACTATGGACAGAGATAATGAATGACGCCAGCCATTGCCACCTTTAGTGTTAGCAATGGTTCCGGGCCGTCACTTCGGGTCTGGGTCCAGGTCCAAACCGAACCTTTGCCAAATTGGGGGTCCGGGTCGGCAATAAACCCGAACTGCCCACTCGGGTACGGTTCTATGGTAAACTCCCAACCCGTCTGAATTTGGCGGGTTGTCAGCGGGTCGCCCAGCGGGTCCATCTATAGATTCATATAAGGCTGTTGAATTTGCAGTGTGTTAATAGTATCATATCAAAATCGTGTTTTCAGCAACCAACAATGTGCTTTTGCTTGTTGAGGAGTGTGTAATATCGATTAATTTGGTATCTGTGTTTCACCTTTGATATATGCTATTTTTGCGTAGCAAGGCGGTCAATAATACAGTTACGCACATGAAGATCCGCGTGATGCCTTGATTACGAAACATGCAAGTCCTAAAACTGTTGACGCTCGGTTGACGCTCATTTTCAGGATGCCGCAGGGAGCATCTCGCTGTTGTTTTTGCCTGTAAAGGCTGCCAATATCCCATAAATGGATGTCTACAACTAATCGGAACATAACTTACCGAAGATGCAAAGCTAAAAATCGTTGACGTTCCGTTGACGCTCCGTTGACGCTCATATTTAGGACATAGTAGCGATGTAATCGCTACTGTTGTTGCATAGAAAGGCCGCCGATAATCTGATTATGGCCTATTGTCGCCGCACAACACTAGGATTTTCCATGATACAAGGTCCAAAGTTGTTGACGCTCCGTTGACGCTCATTTTTAGGACATAGTAGCGATGTTGTTGCAAGAGGTTTTGCCTAGAAAGGCGGCCGATAGCACGATTATGGCGTCATGTCGCCGCACAGCCCATGCAATTTCCAAGATGCAAGGCCAAAAGTCGTTGACGCTCTGTTGACGCTCATTTTAATGTATTGTCCGTTCAACATCTGCTGCTGTCGACAATTGATTTCATCCTGATTTGACTTGATTGGCTGTTATTCTGCCTGATTGAGACTCAGCCCTGAGGCAAAGCCGAGCGGCGTAATAATCTTGCACTGTTCACTCTCACACGACTAAAAATGATGTATCATGCCAAAAGATTCATTGCGCCTGCTATACATCTATTTATGAACCGATATTCACGATCTACTTCTTACCATTCACCCATAATATATCTCTAACTGAAACTCTCGCTCAAGCTACATAAAGCTGGTGAACAATTGACGCATTCTGTCCTACTTTTTCTTCCCTCCTTTGTTTCTCCGCGTTTCAACTGCATTGACCGTCACCAACACCTTTTCAGCCTCTCTCTTTGACTTCCGTGTTGGCCGAACCAATCTGGGCACATTTGGCACGGCGCTCACATCCTGCTGCTCTGGGCATTCCGGATCCTCAATGCCATTGTTGGGGCCTATATCAGATTCATCGTCTGCTGCGCAATCATCTTCGCTGTCATTTGGATTATCCAAGTTGCCATTCCAGTTCAGCCAATCATCAGTGTCCGAAATGCTTTCAGGTGCGCCATCGTCGTCACTTTCGACTAGATGACGGTTGAGTCTCCGGATTCTGCGGACATTTAAGATCTGTGTTCGTCCTCCAAGGAGGTTCTTTGCAGACAAAGCTGGTGGCAAAGGTGATCTTTCTGACAATTTAAATGCAGCCCCACCATCATGTTGAAAGAGTGACCAGGATGCTTTAACGCTCTCTTCAGTGTCCGAAATGTATCCTACGGCGGTCATCTGCTTGTTTTGAGTGCGAGATTCCTTCTGGGTAGCATGTAGGTTTTTGCTGCCCTGCCACATCTCCAAAAAGTCGTGAACCTTGGCCATTCTGTGCAATTTCCTTTCCTCCGCCTCTTTCTTCATTTCCAAGTCGTTTTCTGTGTGTGGGGTATCCAATTCTCGGACAGTGCCTGCCAAAATCCCGTTATTGGCTCGAGAAAACTGCCTGACAACGACTTTTTCGCGAAGGGTCTCGCCTGTGGTTGTTGACTGCCTCCACCCAATAACATCTCGGCCAAGGGAAAAACTGGCCTCCACTCTGACACCATGTGGTATGATAGAGAATATGTCGCGAGCCACATTGCAGAGATCGGCGTACTTTGAGTGCGTTTCCTCCAGTTGGCGCCACCAATCAGTTATGTCTGGTATCCAAAATGTACTGCTAATCTCCATTGGGTCGGAGTGGTAATCATTGAGATTTGGATTAATTTGTCCCCAGTTCTTTGGTGCTTCAGGCGGCGAATTCAAATAGAGCCTGGCGGCGGTCAATAAGCGGGCTGCGCGATCGCTTCATCCGGGTGTCGTCTCAGGCACATTGGTTGGCGTTAAGTATTCCTCATCATCGCTGGACAAATCATATTGATCAAAGGATGATTGATAGGACCCTGATGCTGTTGCGGAGGGGACGAGATTGCTGCTCAGTACTGTTTCGAGTATATTGACCGGCGCACGTCAATGTTTAGCGCAGTATTCATTTTCCACATACTTTAGAAGGGACTCTTGGTATTGTGTAGTGTACGATGTCTCGTCCTCAGGATTAATATCCATTCCCTTGTCCCACTTTCTAAACGATCACAACTTCCGGAACGGATGAAGGATTTGTGCGGAAATCAGGAGCATGCCCGTCGTTGGTGTCACTTCAGCGTAATATTTGGAAAGCTTCTGCCGAGCTAACTTCACAGCGAAGAACAAGTCTTCCTTCCATTGAGTCTTCTTGGCCAAAGCCCGCATCACGCCATCCATGTGATTGAACATGTCGTTGTACACTGTGATAACGTGATGCAATGTAACTGTATGCCTCTTCGACATCCAAAGGGTCCAATATCGAAATGGCCTCAACACTTCCATGACATACTTGACAATCGTCCATTCATCCTGAGTTGTTAATAATAGCCGATATTGAGCGTATTTTGGGTTTTGAAGCCACTCGCGGGTGAATTCCCGTAAGCGGTAGGCGCGCTCGAGTAACTCCAGTGTAGAGTTCCAACGTGTCTTCACATCCATAATAGGAAGTACCGCAATGCGGACTTTGGCTTTTTGACAGTTAATGAACTTGTTTCGGCAACCAGGTGTCAGTGTAATGAATTCAGCAAGCATTCTCTGCTATATGAAGGTCAGCTTCAGGACTTTCAAAATATCATGAAATACGTACTTTCTCAATTATCTTTGCTAAACCTGGTTTCATGGCCGACACCTTGTTGATTCTAGCATTGCCCTCTTTTCGAAGTCTTTGACTCTTCCCAATGTCTATGCTTTCATTCTCTCCAAATTGCTGATCGC